>JAEIGA010006028.1_pt1 | contig 18443 bp, 16 predicted proteins | sample 9270691 | NCBI WGS metagenome assembly JAEIGA01 (sample SAMN17057246, study PRJNA624740) | gut metagenome | biome: biome; isolation source: fecal sample | host: Bos grunniens | place: China: Xizang | collected 2019
AGGCAGATGCTGACGGAAAGTGGAATGCGAGGATTGCGACACCATCTGCCGGAGGTCCTTATGAAATCACGTTTAAGGACAAGGAGACTCTTACCTTGAAGAATGTCCTGATAGGCGAGGTGTGGATCTGTTCCGGACAGTCCAATATGGAGATGCCTATGAAGGGTTTCGGAGGACAGCCTACTGCAGGCTCGACAGACCTCATAATGTCAGCAAAACCCTCAACTCAGATCCGTTCCTGCAATATAAGGAGACAGCCTTCCTTCAATGTGGAAGAGGAGTGCCCGGCGGTATGGTATGAGCATAGCCCTCAGGGAGTTGCAGAAGCGAGTGCGACAGCCTATTTCTTTGCAAAGCGTCTGTATGAGACATTGAACATTCCTATAGGTATCATCAACGTCTCGTGGGGAGGTTCAACCATCCACACCTGGATGAGCAAGGAACTGCTTGATTCGCAGTTTGCCGGTGCTTTTGATATGAAACAGTATGAGACCAAGGAGATGCCGAAGCATCCGCATCAGTATTCATCTATGCTGTATAACGGTATGCTCAAGCCATTGGTTCCTTTTACTGCCAGGGGCTTCATCTGGTATCAGGGATGTTCAGACATAGGACGCTTCGAACTTTATAAGAAACTCCAGACAGCCTTCGTGAAAATGCTGAGGGAGAATTGGGGCGATGATGAAATGCCGTTCTATTTCACTCAGATTGCTCCTTACAGTTATGGCAATGGTGAAAAGCCTGATGCCGGATATATGATGTGGGCTCAGGCTCAGACTTTGGACATGATTCCTCACAGCGGAATGGCAGTGACGCACGATGCCGGAGAATTTGCATGCATCCACCCTGCTGACAAGAAGTCAGTCGGTGACCGTCTTGCTTTTCTCGCTCTGTATAATGATTATGGTATAAAGGCTTTTAATCCTCATGCGGCGATAGCAAGGACCTTTGAGTTCAAGGAGAATGAGGCTTATGTCACATTTGAGGTAGACGATATGGGACTCAGTCCTATCAACATGGATCTTGAGGGCTTTGAACTTGCGGGTGAAGACAAGGTCTTCTATCCTGCCAAGGCAAGGGTTGACGGACGTAAACGCATAAAGGTCTATGCTTGTCCTCAGGTTCAGAAACCGGTTGCGGTAAGATACGGAATGCACAACTGGTCTGAGGCAAGTCTCTTCAACTGCTATGGAATGCCTGTCAGTCCTTTCAGGTCTGACGACTGGAAATAAGAATAGATAATACAAAGAAAGGGGCTGACTATTTTTAGTCAGCCCCTTTCAAATATCTATAGACTTATATCTTACTCCCACTCGATAGTAGCAGATGGCTTCGGTGAAAGATCGTAGCATACGCGGTTCACATTAGGAACCTCAGCGAGGATACGGTCTGTGATCTTGAGGAGAACAGGCCACTCGATCTGCTCGATAGATGCAGTCATCGCGTCAATAGTATTCACGGCGCGGATGATCACCGGCCAGTCATATGAGCGTGCGTTGTCGCGTACACCTACTGACTTGAAGTCTGGAACAACTGTGAAGTACTGCCATACGGTCTTGTCGAGGCCTGCTTTCGCGAATTCCTCGCGGAGGATTGCGTCAGCCTCGCGGAGAGAGTGGAGGCGGTCACGGGTGATAGCTCCGAGGCAACGTACTCCGAGGCCTGGACCTGGGAACGGCTGACGGTAAACCATTTCGTGTGGAAGACCGAGCTCAACGCCGCATGCGCGAACCTCATCTTTGAAGAGCTGCTTGAGCGGCTCTACAAGTTCGAACTTGAGGTCATCTGGAAGACCGCCTACATTGTGGTGTGACTTCACGACCTTAGCTGTCTTGGTGCCGCTTTCGGCGATATCCGGATAGATTGTGCCCTGTCCAAGGAAATCGATTCCATCAAGTTTGCGAGCCTCTTCCTCGAATACGCGGATGAACTCACCGCCGATGATCTTTCTCTTCTGCTCAGGATCTGCAACGCCCTCGAGAAGTCCGAGGAAACGGTCAGTTGCATCAACATAGATAAGGTTAGCGCAGAGCTGGTTTCTGAATACCTCTACGACGTTCTCTGATTCGCCCTTGCGCATAAGACCGTGGTTGACGTGTACGCAATAGAGCTTGTCGCCGATTGCTTTGAGAAGGAGTGCTGCAAGAACTGAACTGTCAACACCGCCTGAAAGTGCGAGGAGGACCTTGCGGTCGCCGACCTGCTGACGGATGAGCTCAACCTGGTCAGCCACGAAGTTCTTCATGTTCCAGTTGGCCTCTGCCTTACAAGCCTCGAAAACGAAACTCTTGATCGCATTCTTGATGAATTCTTCATCGTTGCCGAACTGCTCGAGCTTCACTTCGCAGAGAGCCTTGTCGTGACCTGCTGCCATAACAGGGAATCCAGCCTCATAAATTTCAGGGAGAACATCGATTGCAACTCCGTCAACTACATTGTTAGGGCCACCGTTGATGATGATACCTTTAACGTTCGGGAGGGCCTTAAGTTCCTCAGCCGTGATGTCGTGCGGGTGGATTTCGCTATAAACGCCCAATGCACGGATCGCCCTGGCAACCACTGTGTTCTCGTGGCTTCCAAGGTCAAGAATTACAATCATGTCCTGTTTCATATTCTGATATATTGTTTGATTTACTTTTCTTTGAAATACAACGTGCAAATATAGTATAAATCATTTTCGCACGATTAGTTTTTTTATTTTTTTTGATGCACCTTTCAGTAAAAAACGATCAGGATCCAGACCTTGTGATAGCCTGAATCCTGATCATATTTATGCTGCATAGCAGATATCCTGCTGTGCGTGATGTCTGTTTAGTATATCAAGATATATGTAAGGGCAGCGACAGCACCACCTGCAAGCGGTCCTAAAACAGGTACCCAACTGTAATCCCATCCGCTTGTTCCCTTGTCCTTGAGAGGGAGGATAGCATGAGCTATACGTGGTGCAAGGTCTCTGGCAGGGTTGAGAGAATAACCTGTAGTTCCACCGAGTGACATACCGATTGCCATGATGAGGTAAGTTACAGGGAGAGCTCCGAGTTCGCCCATACCGATGTGGAGATGTACGCCTTCTGCGTCAAGGTGAGGTACATTCGCATCCAGACCGAACACGAGTACTGTGAACACGAGAACCCATGTAGCGACAGCCTCGCAGAAGAAGTTACGTGCCTTGTGTCCCTCGATTGCCGGTGAAGTACAGAATGTTCCAAGTTTTGTGGCTGGATCGCTGGTAAGATCATAATGATCCTTATAGAAGAGCCATACAAGGACAGCACCGCAGAAACCTCCCAGCATCTGTGCGATCACATAACCTGGTACTGCGCTCCATTCCATTGTGCCCGCAAGCGCGCAGGAAATACTCAAGGCCGGGTTGAGGTGTGCTCCGGAAACAGAACCGGAAATGAACACGCCCACCATTACGGCGAATCCCCATCCCATTGTGATGACGATCCATCCGGCGCCCTTTGCCTTGCTCTTTTCAAGACTTGTAGCAGCGCATACTCCGTTACCGAGAAGTATGAGCACGAGAGTTCCTAAGAACTCGAATAGACATTTTGTGAATAATGTAGTAGTCATGGTTATAGTGTTTAGTTGTTATTTTCCTGAAAGCGTGCGTTCGATTGCATCTGCCCAGCCTTCCTTGAGTTTCTCCACGGTGTCGGCGTCAGCCTCAGGGCTGAATGCGGTGTCGACAGCCCACTGGCTCTTGATATGGTCTATGCTTTCCCAATAGCCTACAGCGAGACCTGCCAGATAAGCCGCTCCCAAAGCTGTCGTCTCTGTCACTTTAGGACGGATGACCGATGTGCCGAGCACGTCAGCCTGGAACTGCATGAGGAGATTGTTGCGTGAGGCTCCGCCATCTACCTTAAGTTCAGCGAGCTTCACATCCGCATCCTTCTGCATGGCATTCACGATGTCCATTGTCTGGAAAGCGATACCCTCGAGAGCCGCACGTGCGATGTGCGCTGCAGTGGTTCCTCTGCTGATGCCATAGATGCTTCCCTTGGCATACTGATCCCAATGAGGAGCGCCGAGACCTGTGAGAGCAGGTACGAAATAAACCCCTCCGTTATCAGGGACACTGTTCGCCAGTTCCTCTACCTCGGATGAAGACCTGATGATGCCGAGACCGTCGCGAAGCCACTGGACCACGCTTCCTGCAACGAAGATACTTCCTTCAAGAGCGTAATTCACCTTGTCTCCGATCTTCCATGCGATAGTAGTGAGAAGGTTGTTGTGTGAAGTGATAGGCTTCTCGCCTGTGTTCATGAGAAGGAAACATCCTGTTCCGTATGTGTTCTTAACTGCACCAGGTTCTGTACACATCTGTCCGAAAAGGGCAGCCTGCTGGTCACCTGCGATTCCTGAGATAGGAACCTCGTGTGCAAAGAGGGTAGTCTTTGTATGTCCATAAACCTCGCTTGATGACTTGACCTCAGGCATCATCGATTCAGGGATGCCGAAGAGTTCAAGGAGTTCCTTGTCCCAGCAGAGATCATTGATGTTGTACACCATTGTCCTTGACGCGTTGCTGACGTCAGTGACATGAACCTCACCTCTTGTGAGCATCCAGATAAGCCATGTGTCGACTGTTCCGAAACGGAGTTTTCCCTGCTCTGCCTTTTCTCTTGCTCCAGGTACGTTTTCAAGGATCCATCTGATCTTTGTCGCGCTGAAGTAAGCGTCGATGATAAGTCCTGTCTTGCTTCGGATAGTATCTGTAAGTCCCTGAACCTTAAGGCTGTCGCAGTACTCTGAAGTTCTGCGGTCCTGCCATACGATCGCGTTGTATACAGGGTCTCCTGTCTCTGCGTCCCATACGATGGTAGTCTCGCGCTGGTTGGTGATACCTATACCTGCGATGTCAAGACCGTTGATGTCGATTGAAGTGATCGCCTCGGCGATGACAGAAGCCTGTGATGACCAGATCTCCATCGGATTATGCTCCACCCAGCCCGGCTGAGGGAATATCTGTGTGAATTCTTTCTGTGCAACAGCCTTGGTCTGACCATGCTGGTCAAAGACGATTGCCCTTGAACTGCTCGTGCCCTGGTCAAGGGCGAGGATATACTTGCTCATATCTTATGTGGTTGTGTTTGTGTTTAGTCTATTCTCTTGCAGAGGAGGGTAGCGGATGTAACTGAAACCACCTCTACCTCGCAATAGTCGCCGGCCTTCTCGCCGCGCGAAGGGAAGACGCACATCTTGTTGCTGCTTGCCCTTCCGCACAGTTCGTCCGGATTCTTCTTTGAAGGACCCTCCACAAGTACCTTCAGTCTTCTTCCTATCTCCTTTTCGTTGCTCTTGAGACTCATTCTGCCCTGGAGCGCGATGATCTCGTTGAGTCTCTCCGTCTTGAGTTCATATGGTATGTCGTCAGGATACCTTCTTGAGGCCAGGGTGCCTGGGCGCTCCGAATAAGCGAACATGAAGGCTGAATCGAATACCACTGCCTCCATAAGTGAAAGAGTATCCTGGTGGTCCTGCTCTGTCTCGCCGCTGAAACCGGCGATCACGTCAGTGGTGAGTCCGCAGTCAGGAAGTACCTCCCTGATCTTCGCCACTCTTTCAAGATACCATTCGCGGTTATATTTGCGTCTCATCTTCTCAAGCATGATGCTGCTTCCTGACTGGACAGGAAGGTGGATGTGCCTGCAGATGTTCTCGTGTTTTGCGATTGTATGGATTACCTCGTCGCTGATGTCCTTAGGATGTGAGGTCGAGAATCTTACTCTCATTTCAGGGCTTATTTGTGCCACCATCTCAAGCAGTTGAGCGAAGTTCACGTTCCTGGATTCATCCTCTGCGTCCTTCCAGATATATGAGTCCACGTTCTGACCGAGAAGGGTCACCTCCTTGTATCCGTTCTCGAAAAGGATGCGTGCCTCATTGACGATGGTATACGGATCCCTGCTTCTTTCGGCGCCCCTTGTGTACGGCACCACGCAGTATGAACATACATTGTTGCATCCTCGCATGATGGATATGAAGGCAGAGACTCCGTTCTTGTCCATTCTGACGGGGGCAATGTCAGCGTATGTCTCCTCGTGCGAGAGAAGTACGTTGATCTGAGGGCTTTGAGGCGTTATCGCCTCGATCAGCTGAGGAAGGCTCCTGTATGAATCCGGGCCTGCGACAAGGTCGACTGTCTCGAGCAGCTTGTCCTTGAGACGCTCCGCCATGCATCCTACGATTCCGATGATGACACCGTCCCTTTTCCTCTTCTGCAGCTTGAACTGGTCTATTCTGCCCCATATTCTCTGCTCTGCGTTGTCTCTGATGGAGCAGGTGTTGGCAAGGATTATATCCGCCTTCTCTATATCTTCAGTCAGGGCATATCCTGCATCCTGAAGGATGGAGAGTATTACCTCGCTGTCGTTTACATTCATCTGGCATCCGTATGTCTCGATATATACTTTCGGACGCGCTTCGTCTATAATAGGTCTGATGCTGTTCATGTCGTCAAAATTGATTCTTCCCCGGAGTTGTATCCAAAGGACCATACAGGTACAAAGATAGGATTTTTCGCTGAATATAGTTACCTTTGCAAGGATATAGATAATGTTTTTGCTTTTGAAGTCAATAATTCGGAACGTTATGGGTAGAAGAAAGGTATACGTACTTGTGGCACTTCTGATCGCATCTCTTCTTTTCGGAGGTTGCGCTAAGTATAAGCAGATACGTCCTGTTTCGGCAGGCGTTGAAAGCATAATGCCTAACGGTCTCAGGTCGGTTGTCGTGAATCTCAGGACGGAGATCGACAATCCTGCCACTCAGGTTACCCTGACCGATATTGAAGGACTGGTCGAGCGCTCTGGCAAGGTTCTTGGTAGGGTTTCCCTCGACCCGTTCATTCTGGAGGCAAAGACACTGAAGGAATATCACCTCAGGGCCATCATCACCCTTGATCAGGGAACGACTCTGTTCGATGTGATGTCATTGGCAAGCAAGACTGCTTTGGAGGAATGTAAGGCAGATGTGAGCTTCAAGGTGACCTTGAAGGGAGGCCTGTCCAAAAAGATGTCGTATGAGGATATTCCGTTAAGTAGGTTCATGAAAATGTAAGACAATGAAAACTGACTCTAAAATCATCATCTTCGTAATCTCGGTCCTTGCCTTGATGTCTTCGCAGCCGATTAAGGCTCAGCAGAACGTAAAGAATGGATATCAGGTGGCGGATTCCGTAATCTACAGACCGGCAGCGACTGTCGATTCCACTTTAGTGGGAAAGAATGTATTCGCAGTTCTTCCTTCAAGGGCTGACGGATCGTCGTCGGAGGTAGTAGTACATCAGCCTTCGCTTGTTGAAAAGTCGATGGGTGCTCACGTTGAGGCCAACAAGGAGAGAACCTTGAGCGGCTACAGGGTGAGGATATTCTTTGATAACAAGCAGTCGGCAAGAACGGAGTCTGAGGCGGCGTTGAAGCGTTTCGAGAGCATCTATCATGATGTGTCCGCTTATCGTAGTTATGCCAATCCGTATTTTAAGGTTACAGTAGGTGACTTCAGGACAAAATCAGAGGCCATGGAACTTCTTGACAGGATCAAGAATGAATTCCCAAGTGCTTTTGTGGTGAAGGAAAATATCGCTTTCCCGATTGTGGATAAGGCGAATGCCTTTGTCACTGACACCGTCAAGGTGCTCAGACCTGTTGCGCCGCAGCAGTAAATTGTAAAACATCAATCTTATGTTGAAGCAAGGTTTAGAGTTAAAGCAGACTCAGAAACTTTCTCCGCTGCAGATTCAGACCATCAAGCTTATCGAGCTCCCTATACAGGAACTCGAGCAGAGGATCAGAAAGGAACTTGAAGAGAATCCTGTGCTTGATGAAGACCTTCCGAGTGAAAAGGAGGAAGATGAGGCTCCAAGAGAAGTCTCGCTTTCTGAGTACAAGGAGGATGACCCGATCCCGGGTTACAAACTCCGTTCAGACCATTATTCCAAGGAAGAAAGACCGCAGTACAGCACTTTTTCAGTGAAGGAGAGCTTTACTCAGAGTCTTCAGGAGCAGCTTGGATATAAGAATCTTGACGAGCATCAGTATGCTGTAGCATCTTTCATCATCGGCAGTCTTGATGATGACGGATATCTTCGCAGGAGCCTGGACAGCATAGTCGATGACCTGTCTTTCAGGGCAAATGTGGAGACAGATGAGGAAGAGGTGCTCAAGATGCTCAAGGTTATACAGGAGTTCGAGCCGGCGGGTGTGGGTGCGAGAGATTTGAGAGAGTGTCTGCTTCTCCAGATAAAGAACTTCAAAAAGTCTCCGGAGGTTGTAAATGCCATTAAGATCCTTACGAATCATTTCAATGAGTTTACCAGCAAGCACTACCAGAAGATAATGCTTCGTACGGGACTCTCCGAAGAGGAACTGAAGGCAGCCATGGCGAAGATCCTTAAGTTGAATCCGGCCCCAGGAGGTCAGATAGATGACTCATATAATGATCAGGCGCAGCAGATCGTCCCTGACTTCCTTCTTGAATATGAGGACGGGCAGCTTAAACTGTCGATGCCGCGCTTTTCTATCCCGGAATTGAAGGTGAACAGAAAATATGCGGACATCCTGATGGATGCTGCGAATTCATCGGAGAGGGAGAAGAAGGATGCCGCAATCTTTGTCAAGAAGAAGCTGGATTCGGCAAAGTGGTTTGTTGAGGCTGTGAAGCAGCGCCACAATACCCTTCACAGCACTATGCAGGCGATTCTCGACTACCAGCACAACTACTTCCTCGACGGAGACGAGAACAATCTCAAGCCAATGGTGCTCAAGGATATTGCAGAGAAGACGGGGTTCGACATCTCCACTATTTCAAGGGTGGTCAACAGCAAATATATCGAGACTCATTTCGGTATATATTCGCTTAAGTATTTCTTTTCTGAGGGTCTTGAGAATCAGGACGGAGAGGAGGTTTCGACACGCGAGCTGAAAAAGGCTCTGCAGGAGTGCGTCGATTCGGAGAACAAGCAGAAACCTCTGACTGACGACGAACTTGTCGACAAGATGACAGAAAAGGGATACAAAGTTGCCCGCAGAACTATTGCAAAGTATCGTGACCAACTCGGTATCCCTAAGGCTCGTCTGAGAAAGGAACTGTAATTATTTCTTTACACCATATGCCAGGTCTCCGGCGTCGCCGAGGCCTGGTACTATGTATGAGTGACTTGTAAGTTCCTCATCAATTGCGGCGACCCATAGGGTCGCTTTTTCTGCAGGTATGTGCTTCTGGAGATATTCCACTGCATAAGCGCTTGATATAGGACACACAAGGTGGGTGTGCTGTGGCTCTCCTTCTTCGCAGAGTTTCTTGTATGCCAGTTCAAGCGATGCTCCAGTCGCAAGCATGGTGTCGGCAAGAATGAGTGTCTTGCCCTCCAGGTCAGGTGTGCTTGCGTATTCTATGTTGATGTGGAAGTCCTCTCCCTTGTCATATTTTCTGTATGCCGCCACAAATGCATTCTGCGCCCCGTCGAAATAGTTCAGGATGCCTTGGTGCAGCGGAAGTCCTGCACGCAGAATGGTTGCCACTACTATCTGGTCATCATGGGTGTTGATGTTGGCTATGCCCAGAGGAGTGATGAATTCCTTCTCCGAATAACGGAGGGTCTTGCTGATCTCATAAGCGAATATTTCGCCGAGTCTTTCAAGGTTGATGCGGAACCTGAGGCTGTCTTTCTGGACAGAAATGTCGCGCATTTCAGAGATGAATTTGTTGAGTACTGAATTCTTCTCACCAAGATTTATGACTTTCATGACAGTTCGTGTTTTAGCAAATCCTTACAAATATATCTTTTAAAATGTTCAGGAGCAAATGTTGGCGCCCACTATTGATGTATTTGTGACCATCAGCTAAAATAATTCCACTTTTTCTTCGTCAGCAAAACTATAGAAACAACCTTCGGCTATGATGATATGGTCGGTAAGAGCTATCCCGCAGGTGTCGAGAGCCTTTTTCAGATTTCCGGTCTCTCTTATGTCGCTGGTTCCGGGCATAGGGTTTCCGGAAGGATGGTTATGTGCAAGGATGATTGATGTGGCTTTTCTTTCCAAGGCTTTCCTGACTATGACTTTCGGGTCGATCACGGTGGAGTCAAGCCCTCCACTGCTGAATTTTTCTGCTCCGATGACATAGTTGGCCCTATTGAGAAACAGACCCCAGCATTCTTCGTGGTCAATGCCCCTGAACTTGGGCTCGAGGATATGGTATGCCGCCATAGGATTTGTGATGCTTTCCTTCTTCTCGATAACGCTTTCCATGGAACATCGCCGTCCCAGCTCAAAGGCTGCCGCGATGCCTACAGCCTTGCTGAGCCCTATCCCATTGGTCTTGCATAGGTGCCCAAGCGGCATTGTCATTATGGCTCCTAATCTGTTGTCCGCGCTTTTGAGCAGTTCCCTTGCGACCTCGATGGCGTTCATCTTCCCGGTTCCGGTCCGTAGCAGTATCGCAATCAGTTCTGCATTGCTCAGTGATGAGGCTCCTTTCTCCAACATCTTCTCTCTAGGCCTTTCGTCTGGGCTCAATTCCTTTAGTTTCATGTTTTTGCGTAAAGGTATCGAGATGATTCCTGATTCCCTTGATATACGGCCTTCTCCCCGTCACTTTTTTCTCTTTCTTTAAGGAATTTCTGTTTTTTATAGAGAATGCAGGGGCTCTTATTACCTTTATGACTGTACGAAAAAAGAGCGACTTCTTTCGAAATCGCTCTTTCGGGGTGCCCAGTGGGATTCTTCGCTAAGGCTCAGCGACTTCGTCGATTACTTCGCTAAGGCTCAGCGACTTCGTCGGTTGCGAACCCACGGGTTCTCATCCCACTGAACAAAAAAAGAGCGACTTCTTTCGAAATCGCTCTTTCGGGGTGCCCAGTGGGATTCGAACCCACGACATTCAGAACCACAATCTGACGCTCTAACCAACTGAACTATGGGCACCATGTTGGTTTTATGGGACTGCAAAGATAGATATATTTTTTAAATCCGCAAGTTTTATTTTACGGAAATTTGCCACTTTTATCGCATTTCGCCAATAAATACTCATTCTTGCGGCATAATCAGTTAATTCTGCCCTTTCTGCATATGGGCGTATTTTCTTTTCATTATATTTGCGAATAACAAATCAGATAATTTTTGAGTTATGTCACGCGAAATCAAATTTTCCCTTGTATATAGGGATATGTGGCAGTCGTCAGGAAAATATGTGCCGACTGTGTCGCAGTTGAAAGAAGTAGCTCCGGCCATTATAGACATGGGCTGCTTTGATAGGGTAGAGACCAACGGCGGTGCTTTCGAACAGGTAAATCTTCTTTTTGGAGAGAATCCTAACCGTGCGGTCCGCGAATGGACAGCGCCTTTTCACAAGGCGGGCATTCAGACCCATATGCTTGAGCGCGGCCTCAATGCTCTTAGAATGAATCCGGTTCCGGCTGATGTCAGGGAACTCATGTACAAGGTCAAGCATGCGCAGGGTACTGATATTTCCCGTTCGTTCTGTGGACTTAATGACCACCGCAATCTCAAGTTGAGTGTAGAGTATGCGAAGAAAGCCGGAATGATATCTCAGGTCGCTCTTTCCATCACATCTTCTCCGGTTCATACCGTAGAATACTATATGGGGGTTGTCGACCATGTCGTGGAATATGGTTGCGACGAGATCTGTCTCAAGGATATGGCCGGTGTCGGTCGTCCGTCTTTCCTTGCTGAACTTACACGCCAGATAAAGAAGAAATATCCTCATATTCTAGTTCAGTACCACGGTCACAGTGGCCCGGGCTTCTCTCCGGCTTCAATGCTTGAGGTTGCCAGAGCAGGAGCGGATTATCTTGATGTTGCAGTCGAGCCGCTGTCATGGGGAAAGGTGCATCCGGATGTGATAACTATCCGTGAGATGCTGAGGGCCGACGGTTTCAAGGTGAAGGACCTGAACATGAATGCGTATATGGAGGTACGTTCGCTTACACAGAAGTTCATTGACGATTTCCTCGGCTACTGGATAGATCCGAACAACACCCAGATGAGTTCGCTTCTGGTCGGTTGCGGGCTTCCTGGTGGAATGATGGGCTCGATGATGGCGGATCTCAAGGGTTTCCATGGTGCTGTCAATGCCTCTCTGCGTGCCCAGGGCAAGTCTGAACTTAGCCTTGACCAGTTGATGGTAATGCTCTTCCAGGAGGTTGAATATGTGTGGCCGCGTCTTGGCTATCCACCTTTGGTGACACCATTCAGCCAGTATGTGAAGAACACTGCCCTCATGAACCTTATGAATATTCTTAAAGGTCAGCCTCGCTGGACTACGATCGACAAGGATACATGGAACATGATCCTGGGCAAAATGGGTAGACTTCCGGGAGAACTTGATCCGGAGATCGTCGCTCTGGCGAAACAGAAGGGACTTGAGTTCTATACTGGAAATCCTCAGGATGCCTTCCCTGATGAACTTTACAGGTTCCGTCAGATCATGAAGGAAGAAGGATGGGATCCAGGGCAGGATGATGAGGAACTCTTCGAACTGGCAATGCACGAAAGACAGTATCGCGACTATAAGAGCGGTGTAGCCAAGGAAAGATTCCTGAATGATCTGGAGGCCGCTAAGGCGAAGGCCGGTGCCCCTATTGTTATAGAAAGGCCTGTGCTTGAGATGCCGAAGTTCAATATTGAAAAGATTCTGGAGAAGTATCCTGATGCTCAGCCGGTTCAGGCTCCTGTCAAGGGCCAGATCATATGGCAGGTTGATGTCGATGACGCTTCATCTGCACCTGCAGTCGGAACTGAGGTCAGGGTGGATGAGCCTATGGGTTTTGTACAGGCCTATTATGGAATGGAGGAACTTAGGGCTTCCGTGAACGGAAGGGTAGTCGCCGTCTGTGCAAGACAGGGTGATATGGTGGCAAAGGGAGAAATTGTGGCTTTCGTTCTCTCGTGAAAATCCTGAAAATATGGATACGATCATAGTTGTGATCGTATTGAGGCAAAAAGATACGCCCGGACAGAAGCAATTCTGTCCGGGCGTTGTGAGTCAGGCTCAATCTGGAAGGTTTAGTTAAGATTGGTTGCAGCCTTGCTGGCTATTGTAAAAGGAGCCTGCTCATATCCTCCATTGTTATAAATCACCTTATATACATGTTCCTGAGTCTCGCTTGTCAATCCCTGGCCAAGATTTCCTTTGTACCATTCGAAACGGATTGTGATCTCCGCGCTGTTCTCCTTGATGAGGTCTGAGATCGGGAAACTTACATAATTTCCTCCAAGAACTGTGTCCTGTGAGCCGTGTACGAGTGAATCTCCGAATGAATTATGTCTGAGGAGGAATGTATAGCTTCCCTCAACTGATGCCTCTACGTCAAGCACGAGGTTGATCAGATGCCTGGTGTCTTTAGTAGGGTCAGCCTCGAAGTTGATGAAGAGGTTGAGGTAGCCTCCTGAAATCCACATTTCCTGGATGTTTACAGGATCTTCTACTGACATTTCTGGATCTGCGTCGGCTGTATCTTTCTCCACGTAATTCTTTGTGAGTACCTCCTGACAGGCGTTGAGCCTTACGTTATACACATTTTCTGTACCTTCAACCTTTGAGAGTACGTCGCAAAGTGTGATGGCTCTTTTCATCTTCTCGAGATCTGCTGTGCAGTTCTTCTCCACGACTGTAAAGATATTGCCGTAGTCGCTTGTGAATGTGCCGTCAACGACATTTCCCATCGTCACATTATTGTAACGGAGTGCTTCTTCCTTCTTGCAGGATACGAGAGCAGCGGCTGCTGCAAGGATGCAGATGATTGTTTTTACTGTTCTTCTCATTATTTACGATCTTCTTAATTGTTACCGTTTTGTCAAAGTCCCCATATAGATGCACTTTTATTCATATTCGTTGCATCGGGAGCAAAAATAAACCGTGTGGCGTCTGCCGCCATACGGTTTATTTTTATTCTCCTTTATGTTTTCAGACTGTGTGCTTTCTTCTTGTTGGACGTGCAATAAGTTGGATGTCAATATCTTCTACCTTGTATCCTCTGAAACGTTTGCGGCTAAGGTGAGTCTTGATCATGGTGATGAGTTCTTCATCCAGCACATCCTTATATATGTGATTTTCCTTATCGTACAGATGCATATGGTCAAACGTGTTGACGTCAAAGTACATCTTGTTGTTCGAACTCAGCCTGTGGTCATAGATTCCGAGCATTGCGAGTTGAGTAAGGATGTTGTATACGGAGGCTACCGTTACCTTGGTAGTACCCTTTTCTGCGATGGCTTCAGTTACCATATCCGCAGATGCGTGGCCGAGATCGGTCATGACCTCGTGCACCGCCAGCCTCTGAGGCGTCGCCTTGAGGGAATGCGTCTTAAGTATCTGCTTGAACTCCTCCATTGAGGGGCATTTATGTGATGTCATATCTTTGTTTTTAGAGACTGCAAAAATATGAAACAATGAGGGAATCTCCAAATTAATTTTGATAATTTCTAAATTAAGAACAAAAAGCCGCCTTTTGACTTGAAATTCGCGGGAAAATGGTAATTTTGCGCCCTCAAACGACTCTATGCTAAGATGAAGATGGTTTTTAAGGAATATAAAGTATGGGCTCTTGTGACGGGAGCCGCTTCGGGAATGGGACGTATCTATGCGCAGCGTCTTGCCCTTATGGGATATAATGTCGCCTTGGTGGATATCAATTCTGACGGTCTTGAGGATACAGCTGCTTTCGTGAGGAAGTCGGTTGAGGCATCGGATAAGCTTTCTTCGCAGATGAAGGACCGCCTCGCTGTGATGAATATCGTCCAGGATCTTTCAGCACAGGATGCCGCTCAGGTCATATTCGAGCGTACAGAGGCTGCCGGATGCGAGGTTGAGGTTCTTGTGAACAATGCGGGTATAATGTATTGTCAGGCCATTCACGCGACATCCGAGAAATTTCTTAATCTTATCATGATGGTCCATATGTACACACCTCTTATGCTCTGCCGTAAATATGTCAGCGGCATGAGGCAGAGAGGATGCGGATATATATTGAACATATCGTCCCTTGCTTCGTGGATGATATGGCCGGGCATAGGAATGTACGGAAGCACGAAGCGTTTCGTCAAGGATTATTCAAGAGAACTTCGTATCGAGTGCCAGAAGACCGGTGTCAGCGTGACCAATGCATATTTCGGAGCGGTCGACACTCCGCTTATCCCGCTGAAGGAAAGTTTGAGAAAACTGGCGAGAGGACTGGCAGTGATGATCAGTCCCGAGAAGGCGGTGGACAAGGCTCTCAATGCGACATTCAGACGTCGCAAGGGTGTCATGCCTGGACTTCTCAATAAGATCTTCAAACCCTTGTGCATCATAGTTCCTGACTGCATATTGGGATGGATTTATAGAAAGGCGGCTCCATATCTTATGAAAGTCTGATGCAGTGCAGTGGAAAATCGATGGAAATTACTATATTTGCAGATTGCACAAATAATGTGATATGGAAACAGTAAAATGTCTTATCGTCGGCGGTGGCCCAGCAGGTTATACAGCCGCAATATATGCAGCCAGAGCAGATATCTCTCCTGTGGTATACGAGGGTATGCAGCCTGGCGGTCAGCTTACGACAACAACCGATATCGAGAATTATCCCGGCTTTGAAAACGGAGTTTCCGGCCAGGGACTTGTTTCTGTGATGAGAGCCCAAGCTGCGCGTCTGGGTGCTGACATAAGGACCGGTGCAATCACTTCTGCGGATCTTTCTCAAAGACCTTTCAAGCTTGTGGTTGACGGTGAAAAGGAGATAGTTGCAGAGACGCTCATCATTGCTACCGGCGCTACTGCCAAATACCTCGGCCTTCCGTCAGAGACCAGGTTCCGTGGTCTTGGTGTGTCTGCCTGCGCTACCTGTGACGGCTTTTTCTACAGAAAGAAGACAGTGGCTGTAGTAGGTGGCGGTGACACTGCATGTGAGGAGGCTACATATCTCGCCGGCCTTTGCAGGAAGGTATATATGATTGTCCGCAGAGATGTACTCAGAGCCTCAGAGGCCATGCAGGAGAGGGTAAGGAATACAGAGAACATCGAGATACTCTGGAACTGCAACACTCAGGAAGTGCTCGGAGATGAGTATGGAGTGACAGGCGCAAGGCTTGTGAGAAAGGATGGCGAGGTTTTTGATATAGCGGTCGACGGCTTTTTCCTTGCTATCGGACACCATCCTAACTCGGAACTTTTCAATCAGTGGGTAGCTGTGGACAAGGAAGGCTACATTATCACTGACGGAAAGACTTCGAAGACCAATGTAGAGGGAGTGTTCGCCGCAGGTGATGTACAGGACCCTCTTTACAGACAGGCAATTACTGCCGCGGCATCAGGTTGCAGGGCTGCTCTTGATGCGGAGAAATTCTTGAAAATGAAATAAATAGATAAAAATGAAATTTAGATTGTTCTTTGCGGTTGTTGCCGCTTTGCTTCTGACTTGTTCTTGCAAATCCCAGTATGAGATTCTGCTTAACAGCCATGATGTCGATGCCAAGTATGAGGCAGCGTTTGCATATTTCAATGATGGTAAATATTCTAAGGCCGCGTCTCTGTTCGAGTCGCTTTCAATGCTGACCAACGGTACAGAGCGTGATGACACAGTAAGATATTACTGGGGATTGAGCAACTATAAGTACAAGGATTACTATACTGCCGAGACTAACTTCGATCAGTTCATCCAGAGTTTCCCAAGAAGCCCGTTTGTAGCTGATGCGGCTTATCTTAGAATCGACTGTCTCTACCGTTCGACACTCAGATATGAGCTTGACCAGAAGCCGACTCTCAAGGCTATCAACGCTATCTCGCAGTACATCCTCGAGCATGAGGATTCCGATCATATGCAGGAGTGTCGCGATATGCTTGTGGAGCTCAATGAGCGTCTTGACAAGAAGGCTTACGAGGGTGCCAAGCTTTATTACAAGATGGAGGACTATCTCGCGTCAAGTGTAGCACTGAAGAATGTCCTTAAGGATGATTCGGAGAATATCTATAGGGAGGATATACTTTATTATATCGCGATGTCTTCATACAAGTATGCGCACCTCAGTGTGCCTGCGAAGCAGAAGGAGAGATATCTCGTATTCATTGATGACTACTATAACTTCATCGGTGAACTTCCTGATTCGAAGTATAGAAAGGAACTTGATACTGTATATCAGAAGGCTCAGAGAGCGCTTGGTAGAGCAGGTGCACATACCGAGAATGATGAAATGAGCGAGAAGGACTTTGCCAAGGAGAGAAGAAAGGTGCTGAAGGATGCCAGGAAGGCGGCAAAGACAGAAAATGAAAAATAATTGAAACTCTCTTTGAAACCGGCTGTATAATTAAATGGAGGGGATTGTGAAATCCCTGTCGGAAAAGGAGAAATTTTAAGTACAACTAATATTATGAGCAAACAGAAAACCCCTACAAACACACTTACAAGGGACCTCAGCGATCTCGCGGCTCCTACAGGCAATATCTATGAGACAGTAGTGATACTCTCAAAGAGAGCGAACCAGATCGCTATCGCAGAGAAGAAGGAACTTACAAGAAAGCTCGAGGAGTTCAAGAATGACCGCGACACTATGGAGGAGGTATTCGAGAACCGTGAGCAGATCGAGATTTCAAAGTACTACGAAAGACAGCCTAAGCCAAGCCTCGTGGCGATTGAAGAGTTCAACGACGTCGAGGTGTTCTACAGAATGGCTAAGAAAGAGAACGAGTAGTATTATGCTTACCGGACTTCATGTCAGGAATTATGTATTGATAGACTCTCTGGAGATTGATTTTCCGGAGGGTCTGATCATTATTACGGGTCAGACTGGAGCCGGAAAGTCCATTCTTCTTGGGGCATTGTCGCTTCTGATGGGAGCCAAGGCAGATGCCTCAATGGTCTCGGACGGCGCGGATAACTGTGTCGTTGAGGCTGAATTCAAGGTAGATGACATTCACTTGTCAAGCCTTCTTAAAGAAAATGATGTGGATGTAGAGGAGGACGGATGCATCATCATCCGCAGGGTGGTGAACAGATCAGGCCGTTCAAGAGCCTTTGTCAATGACTGTCCGGTATCTGTCCAGTTCCTTCAGGAACTTTCCTCACATCTTATCGATATACATTCTCAGCATCAGACTCTTCTGCTTTCGGATAAAAGATATCAGCTTGAACTGCTCGACTTCTTTGCCGGCAATTCCGCTCTCAGAAGCGAGTGCGCGGAACTTTGGCAGAAGTCTCTTGCCTTGAAGAATGAACTGGCATCATTGGATGCCAGGATCGCTCGCATAGCAGGGGAGAGGGACTACAATGAGGCGCAGTTCCGCCAGCTGGAAGCAGCTGCCCTCCGCCCCGGCGAACTTGAGGAACTGGAAGAAGAGCAGAAGCAGTTGGCGAATGCAGAGGAGATAAAGACCTGTCTTTCTGCTGTCAAGGAAATCCTTGACCCGTCATCTCCTGGCGAATCAATGCCTGCCGATGC
>JAEIGA010006029.1_pt1 | contig 18443 bp, 19 predicted proteins | sample 9270691 | NCBI WGS metagenome assembly JAEIGA01 (sample SAMN17057246, study PRJNA624740) | gut metagenome | biome: biome; isolation source: fecal sample | host: Bos grunniens | place: China: Xizang | collected 2019
GACTTCCGACCAAGTTCCATTTAACTTTGTTTCCATTTTTACAACAGAAAAATTCGATGCAGTAGAGTTCACGCGGATTTCTATTTCAAAATCGTCAAAAGAAATAGAACTACCAGGCTTCAAGCGTTTAAAGTAATCTTGAATTGCAGACAATACAGTATTTTTTGTAGCTTCCGAAAACGGGCTCACGACAGCCTTTATTCTAGCAGGAACAGGCGTCACGCTGAACACACGGACATCTGCAATTACAGGCCAAATATCTTTTTCGTCAATATCATTACGCATACCGTTAATAACGGTAGCAGAGACTTCCACACCATCGTCAAAATTCGCGACAGCGACACTTACGGAGTTGGTATTTGGCGAATTAGGATAAACAAAAGCCGTTGTAACACCGTTATAGCCTTCGGCCCAGCGTCGATAATCACTGTACGAACCGCCTTGAGGCGGATTTTGAATTCTTTGCAACAGCCTACGCCGATATTCAGATACAGTTTCCCCCCACTGCTGCAGGACTCCATCAATTTCAACAAGACAGACAATACCGCCAGACAACGACTTAACACGGATTTCGTCAACTTCAAATAGAGGAGTTTCCTTAAATTCAAGCTTCGTGCCAGGAACAAGATTGTATTCACTACCAGGATTAACTGCAACGACGCTTGCAGTCGGATTAACGTCTTCTATCTCAGTCGTTTCAGACACTTCAAATTCAAGGCCACTAAAAGGCTCTACAAGCAAAGTCCCGGCTGGTACTTCGTAAACGCCAGCACCAACATCAAACTCGACGATTCCAACAGACTTCAGTGCCGGCTTGTGCGGCATCCCGTACTCTTCACCAAAGCCATCAAGAGCTTCAGCATCGCAAGTTGTAACAAAACGATTCTTCCAGATCCTTTTAGCAATTAAACTAAAAAGGTACAGAACGCCAGCAACAACCTTAGAAAGAACCTTCAGCACGCCTTTACGAAGAACAGACGTTTCACCATAAAACTGGACTGCAAGCGCATTATCGACAATACGTACAAGATCTTCTAAACTATTAAATTCCATCTGTAGCCTTCCATTTCAATTCGTAAACAAATGGGCTCTCGCGTTCACCATCCGTTCGAGCAATAGTTACGGACAACGAAATAAATTCATCGTCAACTATGTCCGAAGAACAGTCGATAGACTTAGCCACACCGTCATCAATCATCCATCGCAACGCTTCTTTGACAAGATTTTCAACACTTTTTGCCGTTAAAGGGGTCAATTTCCCAAAATAAGCCTCGTACAGATAACCGCCCAAAGTTCCATTATCATCAAAGGCATCACCCCACCATCCGCCGATATTCGGCTTTAAATTGGCATTACGGCCTAGTTTACGCTCTCGCGCATAAGTGCCTATAGATACCGTTACAGCGTTTTCGAGACTTTCGGATGTGCATAAATCGCCCTTCACCTTATCAAAGGCAAGGTCAAAATCACCATCACTTCTTCTATACAAAGCAAGGTCGCTCATCATGACAAAGATAAGCAACACAAAGCGCAAAAACCTATTTTTAGCACAAGATTTTTTAAGTCATTGGAGTCGGAGACACTGGACTTCCAGGAGCAGCCGTCGCATGCATGTGAGTTGACAAACTAATGTGAGTCGTATTTTTCATCGCAGTGATTTCGCCACCAGCTTCAATTTTACCATCAACCGTAACTTTGCCCGTCGTCTCAATATCGCCTACAAATCGAAACTTTTTCGAATCCGTGACCAGCTCCACGCTTCCGTCTTCCTTGAGCTTGATACTAGATCCAAAAGGAGAATGGACCATTACTTCACCCGGCTTCAGCTCCGGACATTCGCCACGCGTTGCAATTACTACGCCATTTTCACGACTGCCGCCGACAAATATCGCGACACCGTCAACATAGCCTTTAGGACGGCTGGAAAAGCCGTATTGCTGCATAAGTTCGACGTTACGGCGTTTTTCATCGGCAACAAGGCCAATATCGGACAGCATTTCGCCATCCTTGTACTTGGTCGCCGTAATTACGCAACGGCCAACAATTAGCCGCAAACGAGCCAACAAAGGCTCTAAAAAATCCATATTCATCCTTGTACCGCCTTTTTGATACTGGCCCACGGATCCGCTTTTGCGGATTTTTTAGCCTTAGACGTTTCAGGTTGAGGCAAGAAGGAATCCGGCTGGATGAGCGTCAAGTTCGTCACTTGGCCTTCACTTCCCCACGAATATTCGACACTCGAAATAAGCAAGTCCAGTGGCGAGCGGACGAAAAGCTCAGGAGCAAGGAACGAACAGATTGTTCCAGGCTCCCAAAGTCCGTCAGAATGAGTCCAGCCGACAACACTTGCATTGACTGCCATCGATTTCGCTTTACGGACGCGGCATTCCCAATCTGCACGGACTTGCACTTTATCCTTATCGACAGAGTTTGAATCTACCAAGACGAACGGCCTTGAACGTTGCACATCTTGATCATTTGCAGCACCAACAGCTTTACTTTTTGCTTTGCCAGTGCCATACACGGTATATTTCGAAAAACGGTCCGAAAGCGACAAATCCACGGATGCAGAGACTAGATTTTCGCCTTGCCGAAGCATAGGCCCACGCGGAGCTTTTTCAGGCGTAAACAGAAACACCGACCCACGGCCATCAGAACACGGCATCACGCCACGTTCCTTGCACAGCTTGGACAGCGTATCGACAGCTTTAGACCCAGGTTCAACGGCAAAACGGGCAAACGGTTTACCGACATCCACGTTATAGCGATTATCGAAGCGAAGCCCGAAACGGGCACATATCGAGCGGATTATTTCATCCATCTTTTTATTTTCCCACTCGAATGGACTCTCGATACAGCAATCGGACAGGTCTATCGTCTTTTCGTTTCCGGAAACGGCCACCTGATGAGACCCCTGCGAAAACGATGTAGAAAGCTTATCTACATATCCAGAAAGAACCTTTTCGCCATCGACGGAAATTTCAACGAAATCACCGGGGAAAAGATGAACGTCGTCACCATTTTCTGACTTCGCAACCAAAGTAAGCGAAAACGTTGCGGCGATATGGTCGATGGAGCGGGACACGCTCGCAGTGGTCCAATAGGAAAACTTTCGTCCGTTAGCAAAGACTTCAATCATTTCGAAAGCACCTTCAAAGATTCTCGCGTCACCAGAAGCGGATCACCGATGCCGTTACGTTCCATGATATCATCAAGCTTGTCGAGGTTTCCGTAGCAATCAAAACATATCGAGAGAACATCCCTCGTCGCAGGCAAAGGCAGTTCTACAACCTCGGCAAGTCTCGACATTTCGTCACGGAGATATTTTAGAGCGGTCGCTTCGAGGTCCGCCAAATTCGCATAATCATCGACGGATTCTATGTTGACCGCAGCAGACTCAAACGCGGCGGCTACGTTATCCTGCATTTCACGGGCCTCGTCCGTGCTGGCAAAATAGCTGTTGACTACAGATTGAACAGCCATCGATGCGGAACTCATCACGACAAGTCGGTCAATTTCCGCAATCAACTCTGATGCGGACGCCCCCGAAGAATCCGGATTTTCTTCACGCGATGACATCACCGCAAGGCTTTCGTTCACATAGCTGTTGAAGCCGCCATCCGGAGAAACGGTTTCTTTGGCCATCGTCAGCAAATCTTGAACACGCGCGGCAAAATCCGCCGGAGTTTTCAAAACTTGCTGAATATTTTCACGGATTCTCGATATAGACTGCACAAACTGCGAAGCGTCACGCATGGATTGACGAACACTTTCAATAGTGCCCATGACCCTCGACACGTGCGAAGACACAGAATCGACAACGGATTTTGCTTTGCCAAGAATGCTGAACTTTTCGGTAAAGCTCTCTTTGGCAGAATCAAGATTTCGCTCAGCCTTCGCAATCACCGTTCCACGAAGATCAACGACGCTTCGAGCCGATTTTTTCGGATCTTCCTCCGGAACAAAGGTCGCCTCGCCTTCGGCATACTCGTATACATTGGAAGTGTACTTGAATTTGTATTCAGTGCAGCGGGCGTTAAACTTGCCGTAATGAGGATGGACAAACTCAAACGCACCTTCACGATTGAAGGCTTCTTCCAGGCGTTCACGGTCCAGCTCGCAATCCTTGCCGACGAGGTAAATGGAAAGCGAAAAGCCTTTTACTTTTTCACCCAAATCCTGATTGACATGCTTGTCGGAGAGCGGCAAAGCAGTCGTGACGATTTCACGACCGCCGGATATTTCCGTTTCCTCGAAAAAGAAAGGCACGCCATCGTAAGACGCGGCAACGCATTCCACATAGCCGTTCACTGTATTGACGGTAACTTTTTGGAGAGAATCTGCATATTCGTTACGCCATTCAGCCATCAGATACCCCCAAGCATATAACCGCGAGACCAGTCAAAGTCGCCTTTAGGCGGCGGTGTAATCTTTGTACCGCGAGGCACATTGTTGAAGTCGACGGCAAATCGGTTGGTAACGGTCGTGTGAGATTCACTGATAGCCTGAGCAGCGGATGCGGCAAGAGTGGATTGAGGGCTGGAAGAACCATTCATGTTAACATCAATATCACCGAGACCGAAGAAATTCTTTACTTTCCCTGGAATAGACGAAATCAAATTTACTAACGGCTCAAAAATTTTATAAATCCCAAAAAGAGCATTCGCAACAATATCGCCAATTGTATCCAAAGCACTAAATACAAATTTAAGGTCATTCTTTACAAAATTAGACCATCCTTTCCACGCATCAAAAGCATGGTATATGCTATACATCCATTCAGCGATACCATCTCCAAGCCAATCCAATATAGATCCAATAATACCAAACGAATCTTTCAAGTCATTTCTTATAAAAGACGAAAACATCTCCCAATTATCATAAAACGACTTAAAAACTTTACCCCAAAAATAAATTGCCGCAACACATAATCCTATACCCGCAAGCACAGGGCCTCCAAGCGTTGCACCAAGAATTTTCACCGACATAACTATTTGATACAACGCTGGGATAATTGGGACTATCGCAGACCCAATCATAATAACACCAGGACCTAACATATCAACAACAGATAAAATTTTGTCAAGAACAATAGGAATTTTGGGCAGCATATTTTTTGCAAAATTGGTCGTCAATAAAAACAACTGCTTTATCTTCGGAAGAAGCGAATTTTTATTATCCCTAATCCACTTTCCAGCAATCTTAAAAATTTCGATAAAAGAAGGAAACAACTCCTGAGCCACCGCAATTTTCAATGACCCTACAGTTTCACTCAATTTTTGCAATTCATCATTAAAAATCTCTGCATTTTTAGCGCCAGCATCATTAAAGCCACCACCAATCGACTTAAAATCAGCAAGAGCTTCTTTCACACCAGCTCCACCTTTAGAAAAAAGTTCAGCCATTTTCAAACCGCTTTTCCCAAAGAGTTCGCTTGAAACAAACGCTTTTTTTTGCGACGTTCCTAGCTTTTGATATCCATCAGCAACAGCGGAAATCAAAGAGACGCTATCCTTGAAGCGAGAAAGTTTTTTTCCGCCAAGGATAGAATCAAACATCTTAAAAGCGTTTTTATCACCACTACGGGCTTTCCCCAAATTGATACTAAACTTTTTTAGAGCACTATCCATTTCTTCTGTCGTCATCCCAGCATGTTTCGCAGCAGAAGTAAAGGCTTGATAATCCTCGGCAGATAAGCCGACAAGACGTGACGTTTTAGCAATTTTATCTCCAGTCGCAGCGAACGACGACGCAAAATCAAATTCCTTATTAAATACAGACACAACTGAATTTCCCAAAGATTTTATTCCAGAAAACAAATCTTTGGCAGCATTCGCAGACGCAATCAATTTTGTTGTTTTATCAAGCGAATTCATTCTTTGTTCGACTTGATTAAAAACAAAACCAAGACCAACAACAGATTTTTTAACATTCGTGATATTGCTTATCACAGAATGAGTCGAACTCTTGTTAAACGAAAAACCTATATTTGCAAATATATTAGTGCCCATATTTCATATTTATATAATTCAATACGAAATAAAGCATAAAATAACACAAATCTTTTTTCACCTAATGGGCTTATGGCAATTATAATCCATCCGTAACGAAATCGAATGGAACAAGCCATACAAAGACACAAGAAAGGCGACCATTCCAATAACAATAAACATTTCATCCACATTGGATGAAAAACCGACAATAAACAGAATCACGGATAAAAATACTTCTAGTCCGAAAAACACAAAAGTAATAAGTTCTAGCTTATCATAGTTTGAAGAATTATCAATACCTTTATTAACAACACTCGTAGAAGCGTTATACATATAAACGTTAAGCAAAACCCAAAAAAGGCTCGATAGAGAGCAACTAACAAACATAAAGCCAAAAAATAACAACAGCATCAAAATACATGCTTTCATAGGCTTTAATATGTTATTTTCAAATTCCATACCCTTAATATACATTCTCAGACTGTCATATTTCAACATTTTAACATAAAATTAATTATTAAAGTTAAAATTATTTATTCCAACACGGAATACGTAGAAAGCCGGGGCTTTCGCCACCGGCTTAGCAGTCACTCAAATGAATCAGACAAGATTAAGAGAAATTTTACTTAACAGGTTTAGGATTTTTCCACTTGAGAAACTTCAAGGCGGCCTTGACGCTGAAGTCGAACGCTTTGGCGTCAAGGTTCATAATCTGGTCGTATGACCAGTGGAAAACGCCAGCAAGGACGGCAAAGCCATCCTCAAAGCCTAACCCTCGCCACCGGCGAAAAAAGGCTTAGCAATTTCCCCGATGTTCTTGACATCGACAGCGCTCATGCTAAGAACCTTAGCCTTGCCAAGACCCGTCGCGGCTGAGACCAAGGCAATCATCGCGGAACCTTCGCCACCGGCGTTGCCGATTGTTTCGATATCACGTCCCGTGAATTCTTCCTTGATAGTCACCTTTTCAACTTTGCTTTCGCCTTCGCCAATCGGCTTGATAAGAGTGTATTCAGCCATATTCGCTCCTTAAGATTTCTGTTCTTCGATTGCGTCGCCCTGGAATTCGAACGAGACTTCGCCCTCTTCCATGCTCTCGCTGGATACAACGCTAAAAGCAGCATTACGCAAGACCACAGTCTTACCATTCGGCTTTTTGACCGTAACGGTAGCGTTTTTCGTCTGTTGCAGCTCAACGATATCCAGTTCGTTCGTGTCAACAATAGTGCCCGAAATTTTGCCAGGATTAGCGTCCGTGACCTTGTAGCCAACGACTTTGCCACGGGACATTTTCGGTTCTCGACTCTGACCACCGGTCTCGATTGTGAGCGATCCAATAGTGTTATAGATTACACCATCGACTTTAAGTTCGTAGTTTCCTCCGACATCATCAATTACACCCATAACGGCCTCCTTTAGTCGAACTGAATTTTAGTTTTAGAGATGAAGAACTGCTTGATCAGGTGTGCAGGGATAAGGAACTGCATTGCATACGGATCATCCGGGTCGAGTTGCACGACAAGATTTTCTGCAAAGTCCTTGTAGTTCTGCACAAGGCCCTTTTCCTCCCAGACCTTGTAACGACCCAAGAGTTCTGCACGTCCAAGAGACGGAGTCATCACGACCTGACCTGCACCGAAGTTATTGCCGTCATCGGCAAGTTTCGCATGCTGGTACTTGGAAGCCATGTAGTTGTTCCAGTCCCAACGGAGGTAACTGAGCGTAAAAATCGTTTCGAGCTGGCGATAGGAAGAATCCACCGTACCGGCGGCATTGTGCTTGTAGGTAGTCACCATGCGCTTGAGATACACCGTGCCGTCATCGGCAGAGACAAGGCATGCACAGCCGGACTTGAGCAACAGATTGTTGCCTTCGAGATCCTCGCGGTCTTCCGGACGCGGAGCGACAACGCCAGCAACAGCGTAATTCGAGAGCGGATTCGCCGGGTCATTGAGAGCCTTCGGAGCAACGCAACCGACAACGGCAGCAGCGATTTCGAAACCCGGAGTCGGAGATTTCGGGAGCGACGGCAAGCACACCACTTTGGAATCAACGCCGTTTCCACGCACGTACAAACCGTCAAGAGTGGCAGTAGAGCTGTTCACGGTCGTCCCCGTTTCTGCGGTAACGTCACCTGCTGTAAGTCCGCTTTCGCCAACGGTTACAACGATATCCATATCGTCTCCAGTACCTTCGCCTTTCCACTGCAAAATCAATTTGCCGCTAGAAGATGATGCAGTGACAAGTAGCTTCGCAGCATCGTCGGCATTGATGGCAGCGGCAAGAGCCGCAACTTCATCGGCAAGAGTCGTGGACGCCATCGTATAGCTCACTTCGTTGTCATTGACAGATACCTTGATCGCTTTGGACGCAACAGGAGTACCCGTAAACGTGACGGACTTTTTAGCCTTCGTGATGGACGAACCGTTGAGCGAGAAGAATTCTTCGCCCGTCTGTTGCACGGTTGCAGTCCAGCGTTCATCGAGCAAGTCCTTGACGTAGGCAACGTTTTCGACATCGTCAGAACCGACAGCGATAGCGTTATACCACGTTCCGCGAATAAGATTGCCTAAGTTCGCGTCATTATAAGCCGTATCAGAACCGCCGCCGCTCATGCCGGTAATATCAACAATAACGTCTTCAGGGAGTACCTGGCCTTGATAATGGTTGTAGCGGATGTCAATGCCGTTGCCGCAAGTGCCGCCGTTTTTCGCGGTCACAGTCACCGTGTCGGAGGATGCCGTAGCGGTAACAGGCAACTGCTTATTCGCTGTAATCGCATCCGCAATGGCTTTGGCAACTTTTGCAGCGGTATCACCGGCAACCACGTTGCCGACAACGCTCTGGCCGCCAATCATCAATCGGATTGCACCGGATTTAGGAGCGGTTTCTGCACTGTTGGCAAAGTCGATAGCAATAGTGCCGGTCGCCTTCGTCGTTCCGTCAGCGAAAGCCAACGCCCAAAGCTCGCTATTCTTGGTGTTCTTGCGAAACGCACGGATCATACGGGCGATTTGAGAACCAGCACCATAAAGAGCATCGGCCTGTTCGTCACTTGTGATGAGCTTGAGCGTTCCTGCGTTTACTTCATTTGTAGAAAGAGACTGTCCTACAATCAGGTTTTTCCAAGGCATCACACCGCCCTTCGACGCATTCGAATTGTCGAATTCGGTCATAAACAACGGAAACAGGTTGTCTGCCGGAATTTCAGAATAAGAGATACTCATGTTCAAGTCCTCAAGTTTGTTGTAAATTCAATGTTATCGCCGCCATCGGCAGACATCGCGTTTTTCGCACGCAAGAAATCTTTAGTCGGTGCAGTCCTATCGACCTTTACAGTGTAAGAAACCCTGAAAGTAATTCTCGCCATTCCGCGAACAGTTTCAGCACGCTCCGCAAGGTTTGTGTTGTAGGACTTAAGGACGCACTTGCTCACAAGTCCCTCGTAAGGTCCCTTCCAGAACGGGCAAGGTTCAACGACAGACACTATGGAGTTCATCGTATCATCAAGAAAGTCGTTCAGGTCCGACGAGGAATCCACATCGTCAAGATTCTGCTCATCCTGCAAAAAGCTGCGAGCATAGACATCGATGTACAAATCCGATTCGGCAAAATAAAAACGAGGACGGGTGCCGCGGTCGTCAAAATCGCTACTAGGCGTAGTAACGACTATGAAAGATTTTTCTTCTGGCCAGGCCTTGCGTTCACGCGATGCGGTAACGTTCGAGCCAACCCCGGAAATGTCAGCCGCAATGAGCGACTGCACAACCGCATGACGGAAATCCTTGATGCACGTCAAAGCTCTTGGAGTCGGAACGGTCATTTGGATTCCTCCAGGCGATACACGACAACCCCGTCCTTTTCGCTTACAAAATCAATAGCAGATAGTTTCATCGCTGGATGAAACGGCGTAATGCCAAGCGAGAACACGTCAGTATTGCGTGGTTTTGAATCGGGCAGATCTGAAATCCGCACAAACAGACGCGGCGCATGGGCAATCGCAGAAACTTCACCGACGCTTTCATTGGCGACCTCCGGAGAATCATATAAGCCCTTCATCGCGTAGTTATCACCACCGCGAATCAAAGTCACTTCCTCGCCGAATTCGTCCGTATTGAAGAACGAACCGGCGAGGTCATCCATGAGGTCATCCTTGAAAGCCATCTTTTACACTACCTTACGGGAGATAATGCCACCACCGCACTGAGGCACGAATAGCGGACAAGATTCTTCTTCCATAATTCTGGACTTACCATTTTTAATCCAGGTATATACGTAAGACTGGCAAACATTCAAAGAACCGTCAGTACCATCTTCGATTGCACCGTAGTGCATCTTGAATCCAGCACCGGCACCAATAAGAGTGATCTTATCCTTCGGGTACATTTCGACATCTTTCTTTTCGACTTCGTCGTAGAAGAAATCGTCGTAAGTGACGATGTCCATGCCGAGAATGCGAGCCATTCGGGTCACATAATCAGTGTCCATTTCGCCAGGTTCGATTTCGCCAAAGTGCATACGACGATTATCCATATATTCCTTGACAGCCTTGTTTTGGATAAACGCATCGTAGGCTTCGGAACCCATAACGCAGAGGAATCCGCGACCGCCACCATTCTTGGCAAGAAGGCGTTTCTGCGCAAGAAGGTAGGTGATCGGATTGGAGTTTTCCGCATCAAATTTGTCACCAGAGGCAGCGGCTGTCAAGTTAGCCGCAGGAATGTTCAGGTTAATGGTGCGTTTGCCAGCATCGAAAATAACCTCCACCTTGCCGGTCGTCATGGCTTCGATGATCTGTTGTTCTTCACGGCGTTCAACGTACTGACGCAAGTCCAGACCGTCTCGCAACAACTTCTGGAATTGAATCTTTTCCGGAGAGGCATTGTTGTTGTCGTAGGTAAATACCATTTCGGCATTCGCAACAACTTCAACGTCACGACGGGTCAGGTTGCGCACCGGATGAACGGTGGGAACAGTCACGACCAGGCGTTCGTAACCATCACGGCCAACCACTTTGCCATCTTCGTCGTCATCGGAGACGTACGGAGCGATAAGGCGCGTCTGCTTTTCTTGCTGGAGGATAAGCGTTTTAGTCTTATGCAGTTTCGTATCGCACATTTTGCGGAAGAACTGCGAGGGTTTGAAACTTTCGCCAACAAGCTTCGTCAATTCATGGCGATCTTCGAGAGTAATCTGTTCAGGCATGATTCATACTCCTTTTGTTATTCCTTGACAGCGACAACGCCTTTGAAGAAAAGGCAACGTGCGGCAAGTTTATCCTTAACGGTCTTTGCATTGATACTTTCGTCGATAATGGCTGCAGTATCGGCAAAGCAGCCGGTACGTGCCATTTCGGCATAACCCGCTTCGTCAGCAGCGGTCTTGATATCCTTGAGAAGATAGCCGACCGGTTCTTCAGATGCGGACGCAATCGGGAAAAAGCCGCCTTCGACAGCGTCCTTACCTTCGACATCTTCGGACTTCGCGCCGATGGTAAGCGTTGCAGTCGTTTCGAGCGTGATGGTCGTAGAATCTTCACCAACAGCCTTAGCTTCGAGAACCAACTTGCTGTTCGTAGTGTCAGCCGTAACAGTGAACTTCGTGTCGGCCTCGGCAGCCGTCACGATCTTGCCAAGCACGGCGGCGATAGTAGTATCGCTGGAACCAACGTTGGCGACGTAACTTGCAGTGCCGATCGCGAGAGTCACGGTCTTGTCCGCAGCGGCAGTGTACGCCGACAGGGCGAAAGAATACTTTGCCTTAGCGCCATCGTCTTCGATGTGTTCGACAAGGATAGTTCCTCGCTTGAGATTCTGGTTTTTCCCGATTTTTACAGTTTCACGCTGGATCGGGAATTCGCCAGCGATATCATTGTCGAATTTGAGTTCGGCCATAACTTACCCCTTTTTGTAAAATTCGTCTCGTACTTCGGCAGCCCATTCGGCATGCTTTTTGGCTTCGTCGGATGCGGACGCGTCAGAACCGCCGTGAACGGAATTCTGAGCCGCATTGCTCTTTTCAAGAGCAGCAATTGCGCGTTCTTTTTCGCTTGCTCCAGCAGGCGTTTTCTTAGCTTCATCAAGTTCGGCACGAACCTTCGTGAGTTCTTCAGCCTGAGCCTTGATTTTATCCTTAGCCTTAGCAAGTGCGAATGCAGTAGCTTCGGCTACAGTCTTGTCGCCATCGACGAAACTGGCCTTTTCTTCGCCAGTAACATCGAGACCGGCAAAGACATCTTCGATGAAAGCGACGCGAGCCTTATAATCGGCAATAGCCTTGGCCTTAACAGCTTCCACATCCACGGCCTCAGGCTTTTCAGCGCCTTCGGCTCCTTTAACGTTAGTTGCCATGACGGCACCTCCATTACTAATCCCCTGTCGTTTCATTTCTTCGCAGACATCGTCAAGGGACATAACGCCGTCCGCAAGTTTCGCGGCGACAGCCTTGTCGCCGATAAACACGCCTCCCTGGCCAAAGTTTTGTTTTACGTCTTCAACGGTAGTGCCACGGTTACGGGCGACCGCTCCGATGAAAACTTCAGCAAGAGAGTTCAATTCTTCCTTGATAAGTTTCAGACCTTCCGGGTCGTTCGGGTCAGGAACTTTATTCGGGCTAAGGTCGGACACGACAACAGTCGTTTCGACGATAGACTTTTTGAAATTCGTAAACGCGCAAAGAACGCCGATGGATCCAAGGGTCCCGTTGCTTGCCGTGAAAACTTTTTCGCAACTGGAACCAAGCCAATAGGCAGCCGAGCACATCATGCCGCCTGTACGTGCAAAAATTCCGTAAGGTTTCGAACCGCGAGCGTTAAAAATCTTGTCTGCAAGGTCAGCACAACCGCTCACCTCGCCACCCGGGCTGTTGATGTCAAAAAGGATACCCTTTATCGAGTCATCGGCAAGGCATTCGTCGAACGCAGCCTCGATGCTGTTGTAGGTATCTTCATCGAAAAAGTAGGCAAGCCAGTTACTGCGATAAGAAAGTGCACCGTCAACATGGATGACCGCAATTCCGTCTTCGCGGCGGGTCACGTTGTTAACCATGTCAAATTCGCCATCTTCCTTCTTTCCGCCAGTCCAATGACCTTTTTCATCCCAAAAAGTAACGGTGTTAGACGCCATAACATCGGCATCTTCCTTGCGGATTGCAAGACGCGCACTCAAAATTCGATTCAACATTCCTTTTTTCATCTCAAACCTACTGCAAAGATGATTCCTCGGGATCGTCACTCGTAACGCTGAAATTTTCGGTCTTGGAAACAGAACCAGGTTCGCCAATGCCGAGTTCCTTACGCAAAGCAAGTTCAGCCGCATGGCCTTCGGCAACGGTCCTGTAATCGCCACCATTGACCATTGCACAAGCCGTGTCTCTGGAAATAAGCTGCTCGTCAATCTGCATCTTGATGGCTTCGGTTTCCTTTTTCGGATCAAGAAGGAATGCGGCATCACCAATCCAAAGACACTGGCTCCAAAGCATCCGCTTTATCGGATTTTCGAAAAATCCCGGAGCGTCAATAAGCCCCAAAAGAACAGCATTCGTGAGCCATTTTTCGTAAACGGGTTTGCAAAAATCCGCAACAAAGTTCATGCACATTTTCCTGAAAGTCTTTTGGCTTTCGAGAAGTGCCGCACGGACAGCATTGTAGCTGTTGTTGAACTTTCTGAGGACAACTTCAAAGCTCACGCCGCAAGCGGCAGCAGCTTCGGCAAAAATGCTTTCGACAAATGGCTGATAATTGACGTTCGGACGCTGAGGATTCAAGCTCTTGATGCTCTGACCCTGAGCGAGCGACCAGATTGCACCCGGTTTCATTTCGAGAGACGGACGCGTTGGATCCGGAATTACGTTGCCATAACTATCCGTCTTTTCGACACGTTCATTTTCAGGCACGTTGCCGTAAAGTTCTTCAGCTTCTTCGGGTACGTTGTTTTCAAGGACAGCGGTAAAGCACGCGCTGATGACAGCGGCCATCAGTTCAGCATCCTGATAGCGTTCTTGCTGCTTGAGCTGGCAAATCACAGGAGCAAGCAGCGGCACTCCGCGACGCTGGTTGGTGCGGTCAGCAGTAAACATGTGGATGACGTTCGGATTACCAAACGCATCATACGCAGGAACCCGGACGGAATCCACGAAATCCGTATAATTATCAAAACTCCAGACAGGCTTTTGAGTAAAGTAGTAGGACACCGGGGCATGATTCCTGTCAACTTCAATGCCTTCCGCAATCGCATCGCAATTCATTTGGCCGATGGGATTTTGGCAGCGTTCGCCTTCGAGCAGCTTTACATTCATGCCGAAAGCTTCATAGCTTTTGTCAAAGCAAGTCAAAGAGAAGCAATCGCCGCCAAGCAAAGCCGTTTTCAAAGCCAAATCCTGCAACTGCATAAAGTTGTTTGTCTTTTCGGCATCGCACTTTTTGTCATTTGCCCAAAGGCTAAAAAGGACTTTCGTCTTGTTGGACCACTTTTCGGCATCTTCGCTCGAAAGTCCAAGCATATCAGGCAACATCAAAGTCGGTCGGGCCTTGATTCCAGTACCGACGACATTCGTATCGAAGCTCGAAATCAACGCACGCGAAAAAGTATTGTTCTGGAAAAGCTGGCGACTACGACAACGCAAAATGTCGAGGTCCGCAGCGATATCGCGGTCCGCAGAACCGTGCGGTGCATAGAACGCCCGGAGAGCTTCTGTTACAACCGAAGCTCCCTTCCATGCAATTCCTTGACCGCCAACAAAATTCTTCGCCATAAGACCTAATGCGGAATAGATGCGACACAGAAAGCCTTGCCCCTACGCTGTCCGCGTGCGGTAGCAAGACGGCCTAACCACAAGTCAAGCTGCTTTTGGCATTTTTCCACCGAAGGTCTGTCTAAAGAACGGCCACCAATGGAATAGCGTTCAGCTTCCATCGCTTTAGCAAGTGCCTTTTCAGACACAGCGACCATTCTTTCACAAAGAGAAACGGGGTAAAGTTGAGCCATAGCCACAAAATAGGCTTATGGCAATGTCGTTAGAACATTTTTTGACCATCTTTTTTTTCAGGTCATTTGGCAGTTTCGAGAGCCCGTTTCAGTTGCTTGTCGAATTCAAGCGGGAGTTCCTTGTTTGCGATTTTTTCAACAATTTTTTGAAAATCCCATCGATTCATAACATTAGCAACAGGAACACCAACATACAACCACTTCAATTCTTGACGATCATCCTTATCGCGAATAGCAATCAAATCCTGCCCTTTTTTGCTCACGATATTCTTGAAAGCATGAGGGTTGGCAACATTGCCCTTCGTTTTCTTCGGATGTTTGTCAGCGTATTTCAAGAGAGAGCCCGGAGTCATGCTTCTTTTGATCTTTCCGCTAGAAGTTCTGAAATCCTTTAGACCGCCGTCTTTAATCGGGACCATAAGGACTTTTGAATTTTCGGGTTCTTTATTGCCGCCAACCGTATTCAGATACATCCAGCCGTGAGGGAATTCCACTATAGCGACAGGATTTTCGCGGGTGGCTTTTTCAATCACAATGTGCTTTGGCAATTGCGTATTTCTAACAACAAATGAATTTTTGAATTCATCCGTAAGTCCTGGCTTTACCTTTTTGAACGCCACTTCGTTTACTGCCTTCATCGCCGCGTACCTTACCTGCTTCTGGTAATCCTTGATCTGCTTTTCCAAAGCCTTGCCGAACTTTTCAAGCGGCACAGTTACAGAACTCATAATCTCACTCCTTGATTGACAACAAACCCACGATGAACAGGTGTTTTCTTGGCAGGATTGACCGTGTAGCTCCGCCCTGCATTAGCAAGCTTGTCCACATCAATGCCCACCAGGTTGAGTGCAGCTCGTGCATAAACGCGACAGTCAAGGGCTTCGTTCCTATCCCTGATTTTTTCATAGCTATAAACCAAAAATCCTCGACTCATGTGCGATTTTTTCACCTCCGATTCAGCAAGCTGCTCAAAATGTTCCTTGTTGTAAATTTCTTTCATCGGGAAATGACAGTACCCAGGTCCAATCTTGTCAAACGTCAGCACATTAAAAATCCAATCCTTAACAGTGTCAGTCCCCACCGTAATGAGCTTGGCGTTTTCCGCTGATGCCTTCTTCGTGGATCCCGGACGGCTAATGACAGGACGATTCGGCCCACGAGCACCAATGCTTGCGTAAATACGCCGCCATTCGCGTTTTGCGCAATACTTGTAAACGGCTTCAGTCTTGTGACCGCCTGAATCCACAAGAGCCGCCGCAATGTAAAGCGGAGTTCCATCCGCCTTGACGTAATTAGCCTCGATAAGAATTTCATCTAGCGTCTTCCAGACATCTTCCTTGCCGGGATCGCCGGGAATTATGATGTAATCGACGCTCCAGTTTTCAAGACCTCGGCCCCAACCTACAATCTCAACTTCCAAACGGTCATCCTGAGTATCGACACCGGCGGTCAAGATAACAACGCCGTTGGGCACTTCACATCCGTATTCCTCGCGACGCAACATCAATTCCGAATAATCATGACGGATTTGATTCTTTTCGTCCCATGGCTTACCCTCCACGTTATTCGTCCAAACTTTTAGCTTTTCCAAATCACCTTTCGCATCTAGATAATCCGTTATCGCCTCTTCCCAAGAATACCAGCCAAGCGGGCTGTAAAACGCGCTCAAATGGTAACTGGGGTAAGCCCCGTTCGGATTGGTAGGCACCCATTGCCCTTGTGCCAAAAGTTCAGTTTTCCGCCATTCCTGGTATTCTTTTCCGCAGTGTGGGCACTTCATGCGGACTGTAAACGGCATGTGATTGCCGTTCGAATCCTTATCCCACACCATGTTTTTGAACTCCCACACATGCAATTCGCCGCAATGTGGACAGGGGACGTTGTAATAACGCTGGTCACCAGCCTCGAATTTCTTCGTGATTCGGCATTTGCCCTTTATGGTCGGCGTAGAGTTCCAAAATCTCTTTTTTCGTGGAAAGTTTGTCGTGCGTCGTTTAACCAGGTCGCAAGGGTCACCTTCGCCATCGCAATTCAGCGGCCACCCTGAAATTTCGTCGCACAAAACAACTCGCAACGGCTTCGAACGCAGTTGCGAAGCTGAACTTCCGGAACCTAAGAAGAATATTCCGCCAGGATATTCCTTGCAGCCTGCAGTATCGCCCGTAAAATACTTGTCCATTTTCATGGCGGTAAACGTCGGCGTAAGGCGTTGCCGCTCAAAGTCGGAGGCAACATCGTCAGTAGTCTGATAAAGACCAATCGGGCACGGGCATTGAAGCATGTAGTAAAGAGCCGTGTTGATTAGACATTCCGTGCCGCCAATCTGCGAACCTTTCATAAACGCGACATCGCTACAAGGGTTTTGCGGACTCAGCATGTCCATTATTTCGACAAGATACGGCGTGCGGTCATTAGTCCATTTACCCTTCGATGCAGACGCCTCGCCAGCGAGCAGACGGTTTTCTGCAGCCCATTGGCTGATAGTCTGGTCTTTTGGCGGTGTAAGCCCCTGAATAAGGCCGGCAAGGCAAAAATTCACGTTATCCGTGTATGGTAACGTGTTCTCCGATTTCCGCGTCACAGCGACCGGTTCTGTAAGTTGCCCTGCCATCATTCAAGAAAATTGTCCACCGTCTTTTCAGAAAGTTCCTTGAGCACCGCAATGGATTCTTTGCGGATCAATTCCCCAATTTCGTGATTAGAATCCTTCATCGCGATTCTCAGCTTTTCGACCTCGATATCGGCCTTGCCCAATTGTTCCTGCAAGTGGCCGCAAATTTTCGGAGCAAGCTGCACATACATGTTCATCACCTTTTCTTGGATCATCGCACCCATCTGGTACGCCTTCAGGAACACCGTCTGCTTATCGACAAGGCAACCTTCCATTTCGTCAGCCTTGAGTTTTGCAAGGCGTGCCATGTGGAATTCCTTTTCGGCACGCGACACTTCGAGTTCTTGACGTTCCTGAATTGCCGCACCAAGATCCATGCCCTGAACAGGAGCAGACACAGGCTTTGGAGCTTGAGGATTTTCGTTGCCAAGCACATGAGCCATCGCCTGGGCATCCAGATTGTCATAGCCAGCCGCCATCTGTCCACGAGTGGGCGTGGTCACCTTGCTACGATTCTTCTTGAGCGTCCATTGCTGTGCAGAAACGACCTTGTGATAGCATTTTTCGCCACGCGAATTCCGGAAGGTATCGAGACGCCCCTTGGCGGTCGCCTTCGATACTGCCGCACCAGAGACTCCGATCTGCTTTGCAAACTGGGCCCCTGTTTCAAGTTCTTCGTCCATGTAGGAATGCTGGTGGCGTTGGTAGTCCATTGTTAACCTCTAAACCGAGATTAACAAAAAAATGGTTTTAAAGGTTAAGTAAAGACACAAAAAAAATTGAGCGAAACCCAGGAACCCCGTTAACCCACCCGAAAATCTCAAAAAATTGGATTTAAAGTGGGTCGGACTCACC
>JAEIGA010006030.1_pt1 | contig 18440 bp, 14 predicted proteins | sample 9270691 | NCBI WGS metagenome assembly JAEIGA01 (sample SAMN17057246, study PRJNA624740) | gut metagenome | biome: biome; isolation source: fecal sample | host: Bos grunniens | place: China: Xizang | collected 2019
CGAGCCGTCGGTCAGGAACGGGTCGGGGGATATTCCCGACTCGAGATTCTCTATTCTTTTTTCGGTAACAGTGAGCCTTGAATCAATGCCGTCAGTAATCTTACGCGCTCTTTCTGCTTCTGCATTGAGCCCATCAATAGCATTCCGGCTTGACGTTGAAAATTCGTTAACTGCTGTCTCCGTCAACTCAGAAAATCCGTCAAGCGCGCTCTTACCCAATGCGGAAAAGTCGGATATCGCCTGCTCGGTCGAATCCGAAAAATCCGAGAGGGTGGATTGAAGCTTGCGTTGCCTTTCTATCTCCGCGCTTTCTCGTAGCTCTTCTGCGGCAACGCGAAGCTGCTCGTTGCGGTATCTTTGTCCCTCTGCCTCAGTTCTTGATTGCTCTGCCGTTTTTCTTGCGGATTCATCACTCTCTCTTTTCTGCTCACACACACTTCTCCAAGCCTCCCACTTGACACGGTTTGACTCCCAATCGGCTCTGGAGCTCTCGGAAGTCACTCTTGCCTCTTCCGCGAGAGTGCGAGCATTTTCAGCTTCTATTCTTTGCTCCTCTGCTCTACGTCTTGCCGCCTCGCTCTCCTCGGCATTGACAGAGCTTGCTACGAGCTGTGCAAGCAGGGATTCCGACTCGGGGTCGGTCTGGGCTTGGTCGTCGCACAGAGTCTGTGCCACCTCAATGATAAAGGTCGAGCTTGTGAGCCTTCTCTCCTCGCCGTCGAACACGGACACCGAGCATTTGACCTCACCTGCCACAGAGAGTGCCCACAGACCGAGCGTGACGGTCACAACACCGTCCTCGGTCGCGCTTGCGAGAAATGTTGCCGATGCCTCGTCGGGACGGACGCAGTTGAGCACTACGCAACTGCCTGACGGTATAGTGTAAGGCTTGCCGTCGTCGGTGAGGGTGATTTCAAGACTTCTTGAATCCTTGTCGTTCTGCGTGGCAAAGATAGCTCGGGCGTTGCCCTGCCGTGCGAGGTCGACAGTTAATTTTTTTGTTATCTGTGTCATTTTATGACTACTCCTTTCGTTTTTCTCCCCTCGGCGCGAGGGCGTAGAGACGCCCCCCGCCTTTAACGAAAGCCGCATTCTGATACAGAAGCTCTCGCTTTTTGCGAGGACACTTCAGCATCTGATTAATTATAGCACATATGTTCTATTTTGTAAACCTCACGGAAGGAAGAAAATATAACTTTCTGAAAGAAAGTTATCAAAGGGTGGGGTTCGGTGTCACTTTCTTGTCATCAGTGACATAAAAAAGCACACCGCTTGAAGCTTTCATCTCCAAGCGGTGCTTATCTTTTCAACATTCAAATTTTCTTCTGCCCCTGCAGATACCTCATAAAATTCTCCTTGTTCTCCATCGCCGTCGTGGTAGGTCTGCCAAGGTCGTCTCTTGCGCCTATCGCGCATTTGACCTCGATAAATGAGAGCTTTTCTAGCCCCTTCGCTTCACCGAGCGCTCTGTCAAGAGCCTCAAAGCTATCCACCGACACGGCGCTTTGGTATCCACAGCCCAGAGCGACCGCGACAAAGTCAATCTCTGCCGCCACCGTAGGCATACCGCCGACCGTCTCGTGCGCGCCGTTGTTTATAACCACATGTATCACGTTCTCGGGAGAGCTCGCGCCAAGCACCGCCATAGCGCCCATGTGCATAAGCGCCGCGCCGTCTCCGTCAATTATCCACACGCGACTGCCCTGTTTCCACATAGCCACGCCAAGCGCTATCGACGAGGCGTGCCCCATAGAGCCCACCGTGAGCAAGTCTCTGCCATGCTCACCGTCCATAGACTCTCTTATCTCAAACAGCTCGCGCGATGCCTTGCCCGTGGTGGATACCACGATATCATCACCGCTCGCCGCCACTATATGCTTGATTATATCCTCGCGGAGCATTGAATTTTCATTCTCATATCTCACCTTGCCGTCAAACTCAAGCGCACCCTTGCGCACGACGAACGCCACCTGCTTACCCTTTGCGAGAAGCGCGCGGAACTCTTTCATTTTCGCCTCAAGCTCTGCGTCGGTGGTCTCCTTACCTATGACAAAGGCAGCAATATCCATATCCTCAAGCAGACGGAGCGTGACCTCGCCTTGATATATGTGCTGGGGCTCGTCGTGTATCCCGGGCTCGCCTCGCCAGCCCACGACAAAAACGCAGGGTATACCGTAGACCTTGTCGTTCATAAGCGATGCGACGGGATTTATAATATTTCCGATACCGCTATTCTGCATATAGACCACGGGTATTTTACCCGTTGCCAGATGATATCCCGCGGCGAGCGCCACGGCATTTCCCTCATTGGCGGCTATCACGTGATTTTTGGATATACCGTACGTCGCCATAAGGTAATTGCACAAAGGCTTTAACTGTGAATCGGGAACGCCCGTGAAAAATTCAAATTCCTTTAAAAAATCAAGCTTCATATATATCTCTCTTTCGGGTATGCTCAAATAATTTTCATTTGACTATCTCGCAGTACAGAGCGCGCAGGGTCTGTTCTGTGAGCCTTACGGGATTGTTTCCAAGCCTGTCGGCATTGACCGAGCCCGCAAGCTCGTCTATATCTCTCTCGGAGCGTCTTGTAGGCTCTCCGAGGTCGAAACTCTCAAGCAAAGCCTCAAAGTGCTCTATTGCCTTCTCGACGCTATCACACCCCATAGCCCTCGCTATATCGGAGAATGCCGCCAGAATATGCCGAGCACCCCTTCCATCCGTACACTCCTCCGCGCCCTTTGCAAGAGAGTGACACATATAGCGCCAGATCTTCGGCAAACAGACGGCAACGGCGTGTCCGTGAGGGAGCGAATACAGCGAGGTCAGCTTGTAGCTCATAGCGTGAGCCGCTGTGGTTCGGGTTATATTTATTGCCCTGCCCGCAAGGTTTGAGCCCTGCATTATGCTTGCCGTAGCCTCCGCGTCACCCGCGAGGTAGCCCTCTATGTTCGCCATTATAAGCTCAATAGCCTCTTTGGAATATCCTACGCTCTCGGCGTTGGAGTTTACCGACCACCAAGCCTCGATAGCCTGACAGAGCGCGTCAAGCAGAGTGCATTTTTTCTGATAGAGCGGCAGGGTGTAAAGCAGAGCGGGCTCAAGAATAGCCACGTCGGGAACGATACTGTCGTGTGTGACTGACATCTTCTCTCCGCCGAAATACACCACCGCGTATCTCGTGGATTCACTTCCCGTCCCCGCGGTCGTGGGAATAGCCACCAAGGGCACTCCCGTGTCGCAGAGTGAGACAGGCATACGCGACCTATCGGGATTTTCACGACTGTATATCTTGATGCACTTGGCTACGTCCATAGCCGAGCCGCCGCCGACTGCCAAAATAGCGTCGCAGCCCTCAGCGCGAAACATCTCCACGCCGTCCACCGCCTGTTCATACGTGGGGTTGGGCGAGAAGCCGTCAAAGCGCACGTAAGGCACACCCGCGCCGTCAAGGATAGCCTTGACGCCAAGCTTGTCAAAGGAGCCGCCGCAAACCAGCATAAGCTTTTTCGCTTTGAAATTCTGCAAAATCTCGGGAATGACCCCGATACTTCCGTCTCCGCTTATTATTCTCTGTTTGGTCCCTGACATAGCCTACCTCCTTTATTCCTCGGGAATGAGCGTTATAATGTCCTTGATGGACATACAAAACTCGTCCGCCTCTTTTGCTCTGTGATTTGTGAGTATAGTCTCGGCAGTCCTCTGCATCGCGGGGAAGCCGCTACGCGTGAGCTGATTTGCGTAGATGACCACGTTGACGCCTCTGTCCTTGAATTCCTGCTCGGTAACGCTGTTAAACGACGTGGGAACCACCACGATGGGCGTTCTCTTGTCCTCTGCTCTGAAGCGCTCCACGAACTCGAATATCTCGGTGGGGTCCTTCTTTCTGCTGTGTATCATAATAGCATCCGCGCCTGCCCCCACAAATGCGTGAGCGCGTGTGAGCGCGTCCTCCATTCCCTTCTCAAGTATAAGAGATTCTATGCGCGCGCATATCATAAACTCGGGGGTCTTTTGAGCTCGCTTTCCCGCGCGTATCTTCTCGCAGAAGGACTCTATCGACGCCTGCGTCTGCTCGACCTCCGTGCCGAACAGAGAGTTTTTCTTAAGCCCCGTCTTGTCCTCGATAATGACCATAGAAACGCCCATTCTCTCAAGGCTCTTGACGGTATATACAAAGTGCTCTGTAAGTCCGCCCGTGTCGCCGTCGAATATGATAGGCTTGGTCGTGACCTCCATAATATCGTCAATGGTGCGGAAGCGCGACGTCATATCCACAAGCTCAATGTCGGGCTTACCCTTGGCGGTACTGTCGCACAGAGAGGACACCCACATAGCGTCAAACTGATAGGTCTTGCCGCCACAGAGCACCTTGGTGTTCTCCACGATAAGCCCCGTGATGCCGCTGTGCGCCTCCATCGCCGTGACACAGCCCTTCATATCTATGAGCTTTTTGAGCCTGCCGCGACGAATATCGGGTATTGAGAGCTGAACTCTCGACATTTTCTCAAGCTCCTCGTAAACGCCGTCTCTTGAATATGGATATTCGATAAGCTCGCCGCCTATTTCGGCAAGCACCGCCTCGACCTCGTCGCGTATGGGCTTTTGGAAGCCGTCACGCCAATCGTCGCCATGCGCCACGAAGCGAGGTCTTATAGAGCGGAGATTATCCGCGTAGGAAAGAGTTTTCTGCTCCACCACCGCGTACACTCCGTTTATGTTCTCAACGAGAGACTTTCTCTCGGAGAACGGCATAAGCGGAAAGCGCTTGTAGTTTGCCACCGCCTCGTCGGAGAGCACTCCGATTATAAGTCTGCCAAGCTTCTGTGCCTTCTTTATGATAGCTATGTGCCCACCGTGTATCATATCGGTGGAAAAGCACATATAGACCACGCGGCTCTCTAACTCGGCTACTCTTTGCCCCACGACCTCAAGGTCGGCAGGCGTATCTATCTCGGCGCAAAGCTCGTCACGCACGTCGAGTGAATATATAGGGCACTTGTGTGAGACCTTGTTAAAGGCGTTCTCAGCATAGCAGTTGACCTCTCCCGCCTCGCAGAAGGAGCATATCTCGTCAAGCCACACCTTCATATCATTTGCGGTGAGCTTGTAGAGCGGTTGAGCCGCGAGCGCAGAATCAAAGAATTCGATGCCAACCTTGCTTATTCTCTCGCCCGATACTACCGCCTTGATATCCTTTTCGGGAAGCGGCAGAGTCGAGCTCGTGGTCATACAGCTGCGCGGACTTTGGATGACGCGGTCAAGCACAAGGGAATCAAACACAAGGTCGCCGTGCATCATCACGACGTCCTCCCCCTCAATAAGCTCTCGCGCGCAGTATATTGAATATATGTAATTTGTCTTGTCATACAAGGGGTTTTTGACAAACGTGACGTTAATGTCAAGTCCGAGGGAATTGCAGTAGTCCACGAGCACACCGTCAAAATAGCCCGTGGTCATAACTACGTCCCTGATGCCCGCTTCGCAAAGCAGACGGAGCTGACGGCTGAGTATCGTGTCCCTCGCGGACACCTCGGTCATACACTTTGGATGCTCACTTGTAAGCACTCCCATTCTGCGACCAAGTCCCGAGTTAAGAATCAATGCTTTCATATCTGACCTTCTTTTATCTTATTTCAATTATTTTAAGCCAAGCTTGCTCATCATCTGCCCTGCGGCACTTGCCTGTTCATCCGTGACGCTCGCGCTCTCGCCGAGCTCCGCGATCGAGCGTGAGAGCCTTCCCTGCGCTATCATAGAGCCCCAACGCCGCAGGTGCATTATGGGCAAGAGGTACGGGTGACGCTCAAGGGTGGGGTATTTTGCCTTCATCTGTGGCGTGGGAAGGAATATTCTTGAGACTAAGTAAGACGAGCGCTCTCCCCTCTCTTTTGCCATTCCCTTCTTTGCCGCCGCCATATTTTTCATACTGCCGAAGCTTCCACCCGAAAGTATAAACTGTGCCATATCAAGCACGAGCTCACCGTCGACAAAATTTTTATCACCGTCGGTCTTTTTCCCCTCGCCGCCAAACCAATGTGTCGCCAAGGCGCGCGCGCCTGCCTCAAATTTTTCAAGACCGCCCGAGCGCACAAGCTCGTCTCTTGCTTTCTCGTCATACTCACCGCCGTTGCAGAGCAGCCACAAATCGAGTATAGAGCGGACGCCGCAACCACCGTGCGTAAAATGCTTGGCAGAATGTGCCACGTAGTAAAAGTAGGCAAACGCATCGTCCAGCTTGTATTCAAAGCTCTTGCCCTCGGCGGGCGAGGCATGCTCCCACACGCGAGCGAGAAGCTCCTCTGCCGTGCCCGACAGTCTTTCGCTCTCCATAAGGTCGAAATGCAGCTCAAGGTGCACTCGGCTCTCCGAGAACATAGACACGTCGTGAACGCCCCTCTGTCCCATCTCATAGCCGAGGCGGTCGCGGATAGCCGTCACCGCGGCGTCAAGCTGCTCTTTTTTAACAAGGATATCCACGTCAGAGCTTTTTCTCAGCCAAGGCTCAGGATAGAGTCGACGGAGCGCAGGCCCCTTGAGCACGACGAAGTCAACACAGCTCTCCTCAAGAGTGCGGCAGAGCTCACAGAGCTCAAACTCCTGCTTCTCGGAGCGCAAAAGCGCACTGAATATACTCTTTTCAAAGCGCTCTCCGAGCTTACCCTCGGGCAAAAGCCCTTGATTTTTGAGGGAGTAGCCCACTATCTGCGCAAGTCCGTGCGCCCGTGAGAGCGCATAGAGCTTTTCAAGAAATTCCTCGTATTGAGCCCACGTGTTATCCGTATTTTGTAGGGAGAGACCACCGCGCACGTCAGTCTCGGACGTATTCTCACATACAACGCTCCGCACGAGCTCTATCATAACGTCTCCAACGCTCTTCATGCAATCCCTCCTCATAAATTCTTATTTTTGCCGAAATGTTGATTTCGGTCTGTTGTTTTTGCGTTTTTACGCGCATTTATGTATATTTTCGATGCCTTTTAAGCCTGATAAAACTCGTGATACCACTCGGCGAAACGGCGAAGTCCCTCACGCAGTGAGGTGGACGGCTTGAAGCCGAAGTCGCGCTCAAGCGCGCTGGTGTCGGCATAGGTCACGGGCACATCGCCTGCCTGCATGGGAACAAGCTTCTTGTGCGCCTCAAAATCGTAATCCTCGGGCAAGACCTTGGCGCGAACGAGCTCCTCCTGCAAGATATTCACGAAATCAAGCAGATTTTCGGGGCTGTTGTTGCCTATGTTGTAAACTCTGTAGGGCGGCACGGGAAGTCCGTCCTCTCCCGTCTGTCTCTCGGGAGCGTTCTGCATAACGTGCTTTACACCCGTGACTATATCGTCAACGTAGGTAAAGTCTCGCTTGCAGTTGCCAAAATTAAATATCTCTATGGTCTGTCCCTTGATGAGCTTGTTGGTAAAGCCGAAATACGCCATATCGGGACGTCCCGCAGGGCCGTAGACCGTAAAGAAGCGAAGTCCCGTCGAGGGTATGTCATAGAGCTTTGAGTAAGCGTGCGCCATAAGCTCGTTGCTCTTTTTGGTCGCGGCGTAGAGAGACACGGGATTGTCCACCTTATCGTCGGTGGAATATGGTATCTTCTTGTTGGAGCCGTAGACCGAGCTTGAGCTCGCGTAGACCAAGTGCTCCACAGGCCACGTCCTGCACGCCTCGAGAATATTGTAAAAGCCTATGATATTGCTCTCGATATACACGTCGGGATTTGTGATACTGTATCTCACGCCCGCCTGCGCCGCAAGGTTTACTACGACCGAAAAGCCGTACTCGCCAAAGAGCTTGTCAATAAGAGCTTTGTCGGCGATATTGCCCTTTACGAATATCCACTCCGAGCCCGAGGTCGTCTCCGCGAGCTCTGCTATTTTTTTGAGTCTGTACTCCTTGATAGAGACGTCGTAATAGTCGTTTAGGTTGTCAAGACCCACTATTTTTACGTTCTTTACCGTGCTGAGAAGCTCGGTCACAAGATTAGCTCCTATAAAGCCTGCCGCTCCCGTCACGAGCAGAGTCTTACCCTCAAGATTCACGTTAGGTGTCAGCATATTCCTCTGTATTCCTCCTGTACCTTTGCATAGCTTTCGAGATTTCCTATATCATAGCGTCTGCCGGGCATCTCCATAGCGTGAACCGCTGTCTGCGTGCAGAGCCACGCGATATAGCTGCCCGGAGCATCCACGCCGCAACCGCCTTCGATTCCCTTTTTAACAAGCTTTGCATCATCTTTTGTATAGTAGTAGAAAGGAGGACAGCACCAATGAGATTTGGGCTGTGCGGGCTTTTCCTGCATATCTGTGATGAGGTCATTCTCATCAATGCTTACAACTCCGCATTTTTGGAGCTTTTTCTCGCTCTCCTCGTAATATCTCATTATGCAGGACGTTCCCTTTTCCTTTGCGTACCTTACAAATCTCGTCAGGCTGAAATCAAGCAGATTGTCGCCCGCTATGACGAGCATATCGTCGTCAAGAGAAAGCGCGTCGATAGCGAACTGTATGTCCCTGACCGCACCGAGACGAGTCTCGTTGGAGTCGGTGCCGTCGTCGACCACGGTCACCTTTTGCGACTTGCCCTTTGCCCACGCGTCGAAATGATGCGCGAACTTGTGGTTAGATATGACCACGTACTCGTCAACCAGCCCCGCGCCGTCAATATCGTCGATAAGCCAGTCAAGTATGCTCTTGCCCTTAACCTCAAGCAAGGGCTTGGGAAAATTTTCTGTCAGAGGATAAAGTCTTGTGGCGTATCCCGCCGCGAGTATCAAGCATTTCATAATTATTTATCCGCCTTTCAATTAAGTTTTACGCCGTCGGCAGTCTGACATACGTGTACCGAGAACTTGCCGCGAAGATGTGGGAATGCCGCGAGATATTTCTCTGTGACCTCACGGGTGATGCTCTCCTCGAACGCAGGGTCGATGAGCGCCATACAGCAGCCCTTAAATCCCGCTCCCGAGAATCTTCCGCCGTAGATACCGCGAGTCTCCTTCATTATCTCGTAGAGCTTTTTGAGCTCGTCCGAACCCGTCTCGTAGTTGTATATAGAGGAATGACCGCTCTCAAAGGAAAGGCGCCCGAACTCCTCGACGTCTCCACGTCTCCAAGCCTCAGCTCCCTTTTCCACGCGCTCAAACTCGGTGTACCAATGCTCCGCTCTCTTGCGCCAATTTTCAGGCAGCTTGTCCTTGTACTGCTCAAATATCTCGCGAGGCACCTCACGCAGATTTGTCTCCTCGAATTTGCCGTATTCCATACCCGCAAACGCCTTGAGCGCATACGCGGCACTGCGGCACTCGTCAACTCTCATATTGAACTTGGAGCTTGCGAGGCTTCTCTCAAGTCCCGAGAAGAATATAGCTATCTTGTAAGGCTTCATTTGGGGGCTCTCGGGGATAAGCTCGTAGCTGTCGTCAAGCAGGTCCATATAAAGCAGACTTTCCTTTCTGCAATAGACCTCACAGCTCTGGTCCAGCTTTCCGCAGGAAACACCCACGTATCTGTTCTCCGCCTCCTTGGATATCTCTATAAGCTCTGCGGGCGAGAGCTTTATGTCGTTGAGTCGGCAGAGCGCCGAGAGGAAGGTTATGATGACCGCCGCGGACGACGAAAGACCTCCTATGGGGAGCTCACCGTCAAGAACGGCGCAAAGTCCCACGCGCAGAGGGTATCTATTGCCAAGCGCAACAGTCGCGCCGCGCAGATGGTCAGCCCAGTCGCCCTGCTTTTCTGTGGGCACCGAGCTTACGTGCCACTGCGCCCTTCCCGAGAATTGCAGAGATGATATCTCCACAACTCCGTTTTTCTTTGGCCCGAAAGCCATGTGTATTCCCTTGTCGATAGCAAAGCCCGTTATCTTTCCGAGCTGATGGTCGCTGTGCGCGCCGAGAGGACATATTCTGTAAGGCGTGAACGCCGTGTCCTCGGGCTCTCTTTTGTAAAGCTGTACAAAAGCTTCGTATGCGGTCATGTTTTCTATCTCCTTATATAAAAATTCATCTTTAAGGCATCTAATCTGCGCTCAATGCTCACGCACCTCGCCTTTTATTCTTGATGAGCGCGCTCAGAGCCATAACCATAATGCGTCTGTTGAACACAAGATTGACAATCAGCGCGGGCAGCGCTATCGTGCCCACTACCTTGATCGCCAATATTATCCACGCGGTGTACGTGAGCTCTGTCAGCTGATATGCCCCCTTGAAGAAATATAGGCACAAAGCAAAAAGTATCACGGTCAGCGCGTCGATCAGGATATGCTTGATAAAATGTACTATTTTGCGATTTATGATGTTGTTTCGCAGATAAAGTGCGAAATATACGGTTCGGTAGAGCATAGCACACAGAGTTCCTATGGCGACTCCCACAAGCCCAAAGCTCCACACCGTGACCACCGAGATAATTATATTTATAGCCGCCTCGATTATCGCGCTCCATTGAGTCTGCTTGTAGTGCCCTGCCGCGAGCACCATCGTGTTATAGGGTAGTCGTATGCAGTACACGGCGTACGCAAGCGTGATAAGCACCGCAAAGAGCGGCACGGCGTAATTCACGTCGGTCACTCCGCTGGTGTAGACCGAGACGAATGGAATAATAAGCGCCGCAGTCGCGCCGAACACGAGCGTAACAAGAGTGTGCATCACCCACTCGAATATGCTGTAAGAGCGGTCAAGCGCCTCTGTCTCTCCCTTGGCGAGCATATTGCCGAACATAGCCTGCGTGCCGCCCGTCAGAGACATTATTATCTGCTTTACCCCATTCACCACGAGGAAGTATACCGAATATATCGCCACGTTTTCAAGTGTCGACATAAGCGTAAGCACCATAACGTCGGTATTTCCGAGCACCACCGCCGCCACGTGCTGCGTGATGCCGTTCCATTTCTGCTTTATGGGCTCTCCGACCAACACTATCTTGCGGTCTATCTTATATTTTCGCCTCGCTATAATAGAGAGACATAGGGGCTGAAGCAGGAATATCAGCGACGTCACGAGCTTTACCGCGTGTATTGACGCACCGAAATGCATCATCACGACACAAGCCACCGTGTTGAGCACAAGCGAGACGCTATTCAGAGCGTAATGTATAAATCCAAGCTGGTCGGCGGTGAGGAGCAGTCGGTATGTCATACCGAAATAATACTGAGCGAAGGTGCTTATCGACATCACGAATATAAGAAGGAGCGTGTACGTGTAGTCAAAGTCCTTCGTGACCAACGGATATACAAGCATAAGTATCACCGTGTACGCCACGAGGATATATGCTATTCGCTTAAAAAATCTGTCCGAGGACTTGGCTATTCGGCTAAGTTCGACGTCGTCTCCGTCCGCCAAGGGCTTATACAGCGCCGACTGCACCACCGCGCCGACACCCATCTCACACAGAGATATAAAGCCCAGAAACTGCGTTATCGAGGACGTCAGACCATAGACACCGTCTCCGTACGCCGACAGAAGAAATCTGGGTAGAACAAATCCGCACACCAGCGCCGTCACCTGATACACAAGCGAGGTTATTGAATTGAGCGCAAGCTTTCTCTGTCTTGTCATTTCTGCTCCTTTTTAAGTGACGTGAGCCTCACGCCGCCTTATCTTCCCTGAAATTTGTTTATCTCGTCGTCAATTATGACGCCTTTGTCTATAATGAGCGAATCTCCGAGCACCTCGCCGATTTCCCCGCTCATAAGCTGGTTTATATAACGGCAAATGATTTTTGAGTTGTTGTAAGAAAATGTCTTGTAGAAAAGCGAGGGAGTGTGGTCGACGGCGTAATGCATTATCCCGTCCACCATATACGTGGGCGCATTTATGGGAGTGGGTATGCAGGTTTCAATACCACCGCATCGGTCGCAGCTCACGTCAATAATGAGCGCTCCCTTCTTCATACGCCTAAGGTCATCTTTGTATATTATGTGGTCGTTTCGAGTAACATCCCAAAGGATACAGTTGACGATAGCGTCATAATTGACGAACTCCTCACGGAAAAGCTCCTCTTGACGCCGAGAGTACTGCACCACGTCTGCTCCAAGCATATTGAGTACTCTTACCGCGCCTCTCGCCGTGTTACCGTTACCAAGCACCGCGACGCGAAGCCCGTAAGGCAGGCGTCCGTAGCACTGAAAGGCGTGCATTACCGCCGCCTCGCCCGCAAGCTCGTTATTGAACCAGAACACGTGCCTCTCTTTTTCAAACATATGCTCCCACGCGTACGCGGTAAGCTTACTGCCTATTATCTTGTCTGTTATGTCTCTGTTTTGAGTCGCGTGTATCCAGCCGAATATGGTCTGACCCTCACTAAGCTGCTCAAGATAATCCGCGTCGCCTATCTTGGGGTCGCAGATTATATCCTGATTCAACGCCTCCTCGTGAGAGCATATTTTGCATCCCGCGTTTGCGTACTCCTCGTCCGCGATGCCCAACACGTCTCCAAATCCACGCTCGATATACACGTTCTCAGGACAGAGAATGCTCGCGATATCCTCGGGCACAATAGCTCGCCTGTTCTCATTTTCCTTATGACTTATAGGAAATCCAACCGTTTTCATCTTTATCCTCTCTTTTTGGGTAATTTTATAAGACTTCCGAAATACTCGTCGGTCTCGGGCAGAAGATTTGCGTCAAAGCCGCTGTCGGGGAAGAAGGTGAGCTCCCCGAAATATATCTGTCCGTTGCTCTGATAGAGGTCGACGCGAACGAACGGCATACCGCGCGAAAGCTCAGCAGCTATGCGGAACATCTCGTCCATACACTCGGGCTTCTCAATAGTAAAGCCCTCGGGGGCATTCTTACCCCTCAGATTAAGCCTCTTAAGGTTCCAATCCTTGTCAAAGAAATAGAATTTTGTATTTCCGCTCGAGCGCTCAAGGCAGACCATAACGCAGTCCACCACACCGTCAAAGCAGAAGAATTTATAATCCGTAAAATCCGACGCATCAGGCGAATCTGACATAAATTTCTCGCAGATTATCTTTCTCGGAACGTCACGGTAGGGCCACTCGCGAGTTCTGAGATAGTAATTCTCCGCAAGTCCGCGGCGAAGCTCGGTCTTGACCGCCTCTACGTCCATTTTGGACTTGTCGCGGCAGATATACATTCCCACGCCCGAGTTATGATTGCATTTGAGAACGAATCTGTCGGGCAGAGCATCAAAATCTATCTCGTCGGGGCTGTCCCACGCGCCGAGCAAAGGAATAAGATATTGCTCGCCAAGCCTCTCGCGGATATAATCGCGCACAAGGTATTTATCCACAAAAGTCGTGTATTCGGGAACTCTGTTGTAGAGCTTGAGCCACTGAAGCTTCTCGTTGAAGGTCTTGGGAGCGTGAAGGTCAAGAGCCTTGCCCATACGCGCCTTATATACCTTGCGTAGAAATCTCTCGTCGTCCATTTTGTCGTATCTGCCTATATTTGCGTTGACGCTGATGCGATAATCACTGTCAAATACGTATTTTAGTATCTTTTTGAGGTTTGGTGACATAATGTCCTCCTATATGATAATTTTGCCGCTCGGCAAAATCTCGCATAAAAAAGTTTATTTGGCTATAGCCGAAAAGAATTGAACTCACACGGTTTTGCGTAGCACCCTTCGGCGTTGCAATTTTTGATGAATTTTGTCGAAACAAGTCGAAGCAAGATACGCATCTTGCAAGGCGAATTTCGGCATAAGGCGCGAAAATTGCTCGCCGCGGGGCGTATAAGTTCAACTCTTTTCGGCTATTGGAAGAAAGCGACGTAAGGGGTTATCTCTGAACCCCAAAGCTGATATACCATAAATACAAACGCCAGCGCGGTGAGTGCCACCTTTCCGATGAACACCACTCCTGTGTGACGGTATCTCGCGAGAACGCTGGGCACGAGCACCACCGCCGCCATATACGGAATATAGACCGCGCGCGCCACCACGTCGTTATACATTCCCACGACCTCGAGCGCAAGCGAGAGCAAAAACATCCAAAGCATCATATTGTTGTCCTCGTGCTCCCTTATTGTATCCTCAAACGAGGTAAAGAGTAGGATAAGCAGGGCTATCGCAAACATAAGCAATACCTGCATATTCATATTGAACTCCACGGTGTAGCGTGTCTTTCCAAGCGCGTGGAGAAGAGGCTCAAGCACAAGCTTTGCAAGGACAGGCGATATCGCAAAGAGTCCAAGCTCGCATATCAGTATGGCGACGTAACGCCTCAAATCAAGCTTTATCCTTGAAATGAAATACAAGGGCACCAATATTATTGCGACTCTGTGTACCGTAAACGCCAAGAGACAAAGCAGGAAAAAACGGAAAGGCTTTTTCTTGTTTATGAACGGTATGGCAAAGAGCAGGATAGACATAGCCAGCGTCTGACGCAATATTCCAAAGGTTATCTCAAAAAAGCCGAGTGAGACAAAGAGTATAAACCCAAGCCACACCTCCGAGCAGTATTTGTAGATAAAGCGTCCGACGGAGAATGTGCAAAAGCCCGCGTATATCACGAGAAAGCCGTGGAATCCAAATCCCAGCTTGCCGATTATCCAGTTTATCACCGTATATCCGCTCTCATAGGCGTATAGAGAGACAAGCTCCGCTGTCTTTACAAGATGCAAACGCGAGAGCAGGTCGCCAAAGCCCAGAGTTTTGATGTATTCAAATCCACCGCTGTAATTGTCAAGGTCAACGCCAAGCGTGGGCGCTCTGAGCGCGAGTATCAGAAAGGTCTGCAGACTCGCCAGCACGACCAGCTTTTTCTTGTCCTTGACAAGAAAGCCGTATAGAAGTATCAGTGCGAAATGCGCAATATATATCAGCATAATATACCCTTTTAAAATTTATTTATCAAGACCCACAAGCCTTACGAAATCCTCGGTAACGCTCCTGATGTCGTAACGCTGTCTGTAAAAATCCGTGTGAGTATCGCGGCGGGGGCAGGAAAGCCGAGCCAGAGCGGCGTCCGCCCAAGCATCTGCCGAGCTCGACAGAGACATATAGTCCACAAGCCCCGTAATATCAGCCTGTGCCGTTATAGTGTCGGATATAACGCACGCAAGACCTGTTGCCTGAGCCTCGATGACCGTGTTGGGCATTCCCTCGTAGAATGACGGGAACACGAACACGTCCATAGCCGAAAGCAGCGCGGGCACGTCGGAGCGGATACCCGCGAGCACCACGTTTTCTGAAAGTCCAAGCTCGGCTATCCTGAGCTCAAAATCCTCACGGAGCGGCCCGTCACCCACGAGAAGAAGCACAGCCCTCTCGTCCTTGTCGCGAATACTCTTGAATATGTCCGCGAGAAACGCGTGATTTTTCTGTTTTGCAAAGCGACCTACGTGTCCTATCACCCTCGCGTCAGAGGGGATACCCAGCTCGCGCCTGATGCTATCCCTCGTCGCCCCGTCAAATTTGAAGACTCCGAGGTCAACGGCGTTGTGAAGTATAGCCACCTCGCCGCGCTCGTAGGCGCGGTCACCGAAGGTGTATCTCGCCGCGAGGTCGGACGGAGCTATTGCCGAGTCCACGTATCTCTGATACAAAAGCCGACCCACTCTGTGAGCCAGAGCCGCTTTTATCCCCGCCCCGTCACTTGCGTTGCTCGAGCGCGCGCTGCATATAAGTGCCCCTGCTCTTTTGGCTATCATAAGGTCTAAAAATCCCATTCCGTTAGAGGTTATCCGCAAAACTCTGCGGTATCCCTCTTGCCTTACTATCAGGGCGAGCTGACGGCGAAATTCTCTCATATTTTCGGATTTCGACGGTATTCTGAATATTTTTCCGCCAAGCGAGAGTATCTCGTCCTCATAAAAGCACTTTTCCTTGACGTTGATGCAAAAATCAAGCTGGTATTTTTCTCTGTCAAGGCTTCTGTATATCTTCATAAGGAACGTCTCGGCACCGCCCGCGTCCATACTGCTGAGCAGACATAGGAGTCTTTCCATTCTTTATCCTTCCCTTCAAAGTCAGTTACATAAGCTCGTCCGCCAGGATGCTGACGGCGTTCCGTGGCAGATAGTCCTCTGCGCGATGGGCGCAAGACTTGCGAAGCTTGTTTATAAGCTCGGGGGTCTCAGCTATCTCGGCAAGGGTCGCCTCAAGTGCGTCGTAATTGCCGAGCTCGTAGCCTATTCCCGTCACTCCGTCCTCTACCATATCGGAAAAGCTCTCCCATCTGGCAGATATAACGGGCAGTGCCGCGGCGTAGGCATCGATTATAGTACCGGGGATTCCCTCTGTGAAAAATCTTGTCGGAAACAGGAGCGCAAAGTATTCACGAAGCACCTCAACACTCTTGTCAAAGGGCACGAGCCCTCCGTATCTTACGTAATCGGGAAAGCTCTGCTTGAGCGAATCGAACCACTCGACCTGCCCCGCGTCCACCTGACCGTATATATCAAGAGTGAATACGACTCTGCCATACCTCTTGTTGACCGCCCTGACGGCGTCGACCGCGTCGCCTATTCCTTTTTCCCTCATAACGCGGGAGAAGGTGCAGAGCTTGTACGGCTCGTCCGTGGGGGAAATTATCTCGTCATCCGAGAGGATATACAGCTCCTTGCAGTTGGGAACCACCTTGACGTTACTGTAGCCCATACCCACAAGAGCGTTCTTCATAGTACTTGTCTCAACGTATATGCCGTGGAATCGCCTGAGCGAGCGCGCCACTATTTTTCTCTTTTTGAGGTATCCCGCAAGCCAGCCGCCTATGACGGAATAGTGCAATCTCCTCTTAAATAAAAGATTTTCAAAGGCAAGCAGGGGCGCTATCACGCGCAGTCCGTTATGCGCGGGCAAAATGATAATGTTCTCACAGTGACGGAGCGCTCTCCATATCTTGAACGGAATGGTAAGGAGCGTCTTTTTACCACCGTAGGTATCTATACGGAGCACCTCGTCCGCAGAGTAACGTCTTTCAAGCTCTGTGGCGAGTATCTTAGTCTTGACGGTCTGACCGTCGAGAAAATTTTTTCCGCCGCCAAAATGTCCGATAACGGCAACCTTTTTCAAGCTCATTCTAACCTCTATCCCACCGCTCACGGCGGCGCAAATATTTTTGATAAATTTTGTCGCAAGGCAAAATTCGCGTGTCAGACGTATATGCGGCGCACTCTCTTTGAGATACCGCAGACTATCTCGTATCCTATCGTGCCGATAAGCTCGGCTATATCGGAAGCGGTTATGACCTCGTCTCCGCTCTCGCCCAAGAGAGTTGCAACGTCACCCGCCCGAACGCTCGGAATATCCGTAACGTCAACGGTAATCTGGTCCATACACACGCGCCCAACTATCCGTGCGCGCTTGCCGTCTATGAGCACGTAGCCCCGATTGGACAAAGCACGCGGATATCCGTCGGCATAGCCCACCGTTACGGTGGCTATTTTTCGTCTGCCATCTGCCACGTACGTCCTGCCGTATCCCACCGTCTCGCCGCTCTCTATCTCCTTGACCATAGACACGGTCGCCTTCCATGAAAGCGCTGGCTGGATTCCCTCCGGCAGACTTACTGATACGTCGGGAGCAAGTCCGTAAAGCACTATGCCAAGCCTTACCGTGCCGAGCAGCACCTCGGGAACGAGTGCGTCTCTATGTAAAAGTCCGCCCGCGGAGTTGAGGCAGTGGATATATTCAAGCCCAAGCTCCTCTATTCTTTCGCACACCGCCCCAAAGGCAGATATCTGTGAGCGTGTAAATTCTACATCCTCGCGCTTTTGCGAATCCGCAACGCAAAGATGAGTAAATACTCCGCATATTCGTAGCCTGTCCGAATATTTCTTTATAACGTCAGCACAGGCATGAGTGTGACGCGCGTCAAGACCTATGCGCTTCATCCCCGTATCCACGGCAAACTGAAAGCGAGCCTTCGAGCCTACGCGAGCAAAATCCTCAGCGTGCTCCTCTGACACCAGCGTCTGCATTATATCGTGCTTCTCAAGCAGGTCTGACAGAGACGGCGAGGTGTATCCGAGAATGAGTATCTCACCGAGCACTCCGCCCTCGCGCAAGCGTATCGCCTCATCGATATTTGACACCGCAAAGAGTGATATACCCTCACCCTCAAGCGCGCGCGCCACCTCAATGTCGCCGTGACCGTAGGCATCTGCCTTGACCACCGCCATCACTCGTGCGCTCTCACCGAGCATAGACTTGTATATGCGGTAATTGTTTATAAGCCGCCCGAGGTCGACCTCGGTCCACGCTCTTTTTTCAACGTAATTGCCAAAGCTGTGCATAATGACTCCTATAGCCGAAAAGAATTGAACTGACACGGTTTTGTGTGGCAAATATCCGCATCTGCTACAGATAAAATTCTCGCAACATTTTATGTTGCTTCGTATTTTCTCTTTGCATCTGCATAATATTTGCTCACTCAAAACTGCGTAGCACCCTTCGGCGTTGCAATTTTTGATAGATTTCGTCGAAGCGAGTTGCAGCAAGGTATGACCTTGCAAAACGAGGTGCGGCGGAAGATGC
>JAEIGA010006031.1_pt1 | contig 18439 bp, 14 predicted proteins | sample 9270691 | NCBI WGS metagenome assembly JAEIGA01 (sample SAMN17057246, study PRJNA624740) | gut metagenome | biome: biome; isolation source: fecal sample | host: Bos grunniens | place: China: Xizang | collected 2019
ACGATGTTCATGCTGTGCCTCTTCAAGTACCCCACCAGGGATATCTGCTATCGGTATATCAGTGAGTATGTGTGCATTTCCCTGAACCAGTTTTCCGGTCGCTCTCAGCTCATGCAGATGGTGGCCCTGACCGGCGCGGCGATCCACAAATACACGATCCGGGGCGTTAACGTAGAGGAGATCCAGACGATCCTGCGGGATGAACTGGTTCGCCAGCTTCCCACCCATGCCCGGAATAATATGCCCGACCGGATCCTCAGAATGACGGACGTGGAGCAGGATGTCAAGATTGCGCTGATCCGGATGCTCCGGTGCGGCGAAAGCAGCGGCTTCCTGGGAGGCATGTTCGGCGGATGGAACAAGTCCGGCGGCTCAGAGAAGCCCGGCGGAATAGGCGGCTTTTTCAGCAGCTTCGGCAGAAAAGAATAACAGATCACTGGACCCCCGCGTCCGAAACCAGTTGGGGGGCCGCAGATAAACAGAAAGGTGGATCAGTATGGCAGGTCCGAGAAAGGTGACCCAAGAAGAATATGACAAGATCCGATCCTCCCTGGAGGACAGATATCATTATGATGAAATGTCTGATGAAAAGAAGGCGATGTTTGACTCGGAGATCAACAAGACCATCACCGTTGAGGACAAGCCCGAAGATACGGACGACGAGGAAGTGGAGAAGGGCGAGTTCCAGGATGGTCATCCCCAGGAGCGGGACGATGACGACGAGGATATTCGCTGACAGCGCCTGCGGATCACAGAGGTAACATCCTATGGAAAAGTTATACCTCCCCCGGGAAGAATACGAGGCTGCGGTGGCGGAATACCGCAGCCGCAGCGGCTATGACGACATGACCGACGAGGAGAAGGAACTCTTTGATGAGAAGCTGGATCGTGCAGTCGGTGTCCGGGAGACGGACGAAACGGAAGCCGCGGATGCCCCTGAGCGCACCGATGACGCAGAGCGGCTGCGCGGCGAGATGAAGCAGAAATACGGCTACGACGACATGTCGGAGGCAGAAAAAGAATCCTTTGATCAGAAGCTCAATGAGGTCTTCGGCACGGAAGTGGAAGACGCAGATGATTCCGACGATATTCCGCAAAAGGTATTGACCAAAAGAAGATGACCCGAAGGGAGGGAGTTATATGCCCGACTATAACAGCACGGGATCCGCACGCCCGGCAAAACGCCCTGCGCCCGGCGGCAGTGCGCTTCCCGTACCCCGTACCGGCGGTGGGCCGATGCCGGTGCCGGACAACAAGCACCAGGCCGGGGCAAGGAAGCTGATGATGGACAGCGCCCAGATGGCGCAGCTTCAGAACAACCTTCACATTGCCGGCCTGTTTATCAACAGCCGCCATCTGGAGATGCTGTCACCGGATTCGGCGGTCAGCCATCACACAAGCGCCACCCGGAAGCTGGATCCGGTGCAGATGGGTCGGCGCGGAATCGCGGTATTCCAGCTCACAAAGCTCATGTACAACGCGGCTGAGGATTCCTTTGAAAAGCTGGTGAGCGTGTACTCTGCCCTGAACAGCTTCGGCGGCATCGCCGCGATGATTCTTCAGAGCGACGGCAGGACCACCAGCCTCTATCTGTGTACCAACACCAGCGGCACCAGCAAGATCGCCCCCGAATTGTTGGCCAGCAACATGAGGGGCCAGTTCCCGGGCTGTGAGATCCTGGAACTGAGCGAACCCCGGAAAAATGCGTTGCTGGACTCCTTCGGCATGCGCACCGGCGCAGCCGGAAAGACCATCCGCTCCGTCAGTATGATCCCCAGCCGGCGTGAGGACGAGCGGAAGAACAACCGGGAATTCAGTGCCCAGGGCTATGAGAAATTCGTTGACGCCATGAACGGGCAGAAGTATACGCTGGTGGTGATTTCCCAGCGAGTGTCCCCAGATGCCATGGAGGAATGCCGGGGCGGTCTGGAGAACCTGTACACTTGCTTGTCGCCCTATGCGAAGGAGTCGGTTACATATGGTGAAAACGAATCTGACAGCATCAACTACTCCGTCGCCAGCAACATAAATTCCTCCCTGAGCAGCTCCATTTCCCGTTCCTTCGGCACCTCCCATACCAGCAGCATCTCCCGGGGACAGAGTACGAGCCGGGGCAGAGGCTATGAGTTTTTCGATGTTCACTTCAATTCCGGCACTTCCTCCTCCTTCGGGACAGGTAGCTCCACCGGATCCAGCCAGGGTACCTCCAGCACCCGGTCGGAGTCCGACAGCTACGGCACCACCGACAGCCAGAGCAGCGGCAGCACCAGCGGCGTCAATCGCTCGCTGACGATGAACCGGGACAACAAGGCGGTGCAGAACCTCCTGATGAAGGTGGAGGAACACATCAAGCGCATTAACGGCAGCCAGACCTTTGGTATGTGGAACAGCGCCTGCTATCTGATCGCAGACAATGTGGCGACGGCGACCATGGGTACCAGCACGCTGGCGTCGCTGTTTTCCGGAGACTCCATGGCGGTACCCCGGGCCTACTACAACCAGTGGGACGCCACCAACCCCACCGAGCGAGATCATGTGCTAGAGTATCTGCAGAATCTGCAGCACCCGGTGATCGAGCTGACCATGCAGCAGGAGATCGTGGGGGCCGACGGAAAGAAGACCTGGACTCCCACCCAGACCCAGCAGGTCACCCCTGCCATGATGATCAGCGGCAGGGAGATCCCCACCATGATGGGACTGCCCAGAAAATCCGTTCCTGGAATCGTGGTGGATACCATGGCGGAATTCGGACGGAACATCCCGGAAAAGTGGAAGAAGAGCCTGAGCAGCCCCATCGATTTCGGAAACATCTGCCACATGGGCCAGACTGAGAATACCCAGACAGTGCTGGATCTGGACACCTTTACCTCGCACGTCTTTATTTGCGGTGCCTCCGGTTCAGGCAAGAGCAATACGACTTACAATTTGCTTCAGGAGCTGATCGATCGCAAGGTCCCATTCCTGGTCATCGAACCGGCAAAGGGCGACTATAAGGACGAGTTTGCGGATCTGCCCGGCGTGAATATTTTTACGGCGGTGGAGTCCTCCCATCGGCTGCTGCAGATCAATCCCTTTGAGTTCAGTCCCGGCATTCACATCCGGGAGCATCTAGACAATATCATCCAGGTAGTCAGTGCCTGCTGGCCCCTCCACGGTGCCATGCCGGGGCTGCTGAAGCAGGCTTTTGAAGAGGCGTACATCAAGCACGGATGGGATCTGGAGCATTCCGAACGGATCGCCAACCGGGGCAGCAAATTCCCCGTTTTCCGGGATATGGTGGATGTCCTGACCAGGATCATCGATGAGTCTTCCTATTCCAATCAGGCCAAGAGCGATTACAAGGGAGCGCTGGTGAACCGGATCTCCTCGCTATGCAACGGCTTTGAGGGACAGATCTTCGGGCGGAGCGTCGGCGTTCCGGATCGGACACTCTTCGGAGAGAACACAATCATCGATTTGAGCAGCATCGGCTCCGATGAGACCAGATCGCTGATCATGGGTATGCTCATTATCAAGCTGAGGCACTACCGTAAACGGGTCAATTCCGGCCCCAACAGTCCCCTGCTCCATGTGACGGTGCTGGAGGAGGCCCACACGATCCTCAAGCGTTGCTCCCAGGACACCAATGTGGAATCCGCCAATGTCCAGGGTGCTGCAGTGGCAAGCTTGTGCCGGAGCATCGCGGAGATGCGCAGCTCCGGTGAGGGCTTCATGATCATCGATCAGTCGCCTGGCTCCGTGGACGAGGCTGCCATCAAAAATACCGCCATCAAGATCGTGATGCGCCTGCCCTACAAGGAGGATCGGGAGGAGATGGGGGCATCCCTGAGCTTGAACGAGAATCAGATCCGGGAGCTGAGCCGCCTGGATGTGGGCGTTGCGGCGATTTTCCATGTGGGCTGGACGGATACTGTGTTGGCGAAGATGGGTACCATCTGGGACAAGCGCTACCGCCGTAAGTCTCCGTCGGTACTGGATTCTGGAACCTATACGAAGATCCAGGGCGCGGTCGTACAGCTTATCTGGCACGACCTGGCCAACGGCGACTGCCGCAGTATTTACAGCGACGTCCAGGAACTGCTGGATGACCTGTGCAAGGGCCCTTCGGCCATCCGACCGGTGCTGCCGTTTTCCAAGCAGCGGGAGCTGCTAGATGAGGTCTATATCTTCCTGCAGGATCAGGATGCCCTGATTCGCGGCAATGAGATCAACAGACTGAAGCGGGCGTTCTTCCGGTTTGCCTTTGATTTCCTGCGGCTGAGCAGCGTGATGCGGATCTATGAGCTGAAAGATGTGGAGACCAAGCCCCTGCTGGGAGCCGCACCGAAGAAGAAGGACACCCGAAAGATCCTGAGTTGGGAGCGGGAACTGCGCCCTGCGGTGGCACGATACCTGTATATGCCCGAGGTCTGTGAGCCGGCTCACGCCTACAAGTGGTGCGCCGATGCGACCAGGGCGGAGTACTTCATGGACATCTATGCCGGGATCCTGGCGACCTACGCGGTAATGTTCCGCAGGGACTGCCGGTATGAAAATGCCATGGATTACCTGCATTCGATCAAGCATTTTGGCGGTAGAAGGTGAGAACATGAACAGAGATAATCCGGAGCGTGATTATGAGGACGAGATCCCGGAGGGTACCGAACCGGAACGGAAAGAACGCCATCTGCCGGACCACTTCGAATCCACCTACTCCCTGAAGCCTAACGAACAATATGAAGCCAACGAATACCGCTATGAGACGGATCGCTACGGACGGATCACCCGGTGCGAGGGTACCCTCCGGCTGGAGGATGGTAAGCGCAATACCAACCACCAGACCCGCTCGGGCGGCGAATACCGTCTGGATACGGATGTGGGCGGACATCTGATCGCCAGAGAGTTCGGCGGCTCCGGCAGGATCGACAATCTGGTACCCATGGACGGGGAACTGAACCAGGGGAAATATCGCTCAATGGAAAAGGATTGGGAGAAGGCGCTGAAGCGCAATGACACGGTGGATGTGGAGATTCGCTGCCACTACTCCGGGGCCTCTGAGCGGCCCACGGCCTTTACCGTGAAATATAGGGTTACGGATCAGGACGGATACAGCTATACAGAAACGAGAAAGTTCAAAAACGGAAAGGACGGTGGCGGCTGAAATGGCTGACATTCGTGAAAACAGGCAGCAGATGCAGACGCTGCTGGCCCAGATCGGGCAGACGACCTATGAAATGACATCCCCGGACTGGACCCGGGCGGTGGTGGGGTATTTCCTGGAGGGAGAGAGCGGCATTCCTCACCAGCAGATCCACATTTACTCGGTCCGGGAGGATGACTATGTGGACATTATGGAGGCGTCCTGGGAGCATGAGGAGTACGATGATCCGATCACAGAGCTGGGCGACCACTGCCAGGCACTGGCGGAGCTGTGCGCCCGAGCCGGAGACCGCTGGACGGGTATGACCTTCGTGCTGAACCGGAACGGAACCTTCAACGTGGATTACAGCTATGATCCCATCGATGACTACGGTCCGCGCTTTATCCGGGAATGGCAGAGTCAGCACCTGGTCTGAGGGAGGTAAGGAATGGGTTTGTTTACTTCACGGGAAGACCAACTCATTGAGGCGGTGGTCAACGGCTGTCCCCAGCTCCGTTTTGAACGCTGCGTGGTCAGCCTGGAGCAGCTTCTTCGCAATGCAGTGAAGAAGGAACCCCGGATCCTGGCGTTTCTCGATGGCTATGAGACGAGCTATGTTTCCAACGGTCTGAGCCGGAACTATGATGTGACTTTGCATTACCGGGCGGATGCCCCAAGAGACCTGGCAGATGTGACGCTGGATGAGGGTGCCTGGGATGCAGACACCCTCATGACCCCGGCGGGACCCCGGGAGGCGATCCTGGTCACCGAAGACCCACAGGGGGCGCAGACCAAGCTGTCGGAGGCGCTGGTTCATATGCTCCCCGTTTGCGAGGGTCTCCATGGATGGAACAGCGACGGATCCTACTTTGCAAAGATCAGCAGCAAAAGCGTTCTGCGCTTCCGCTTCACCTACATGCTGCCCACAGCGCAGCTCCGGCAGCTTCAGGGAAAGGCAGCCTTCGCCGCAAGGAATATCTGGCGCACTATCCTGGGAAAGGCCAGCGTACCCCAGTTTGTCAAGCCATTTCTGGCACTGAGCTACATCGCCCAGGAGTGTGTCTATGACCAACGGGCATACGATGAGCTGGAGACAAATCCCAGGGGGATCCCCACGGATCCTGTACCCCACCTGGCCTATGGCCCCCTTGTGGAGGGGCGCGGGATCTGCAGCGGTCTGGCATGGGCCTTCAAACGGCTGATGGACGAGGTGAAGATCGAGTGCATCTGCGTCAGCGGTTGGTTGAAGGAGGATTCAAGGCTGGGGCATATGTGGACGATGGTGAAGATCGCCGACCAGTATTACCACGTGGATCCCACATGGGACAGCAAGAATGCAGGCGTGTGCGTCTCCGCGCTGATGCAACCGGACACCATGATGAAGACCACCCATATCTGGGACGAGACACGGTATCCCCAGGCCCGCGGCACCCGATTTGACTATGACTATGTGGAGGATTATCTGGCAGAAAACGGCAGTGATTTTTTGGATGCCGGCGCCAATGAGAAATACTTCTTCCCGGAAACCATAGTGGAATAATCCGAATAGAAAAAAGCGCTGTCCAGGCAAGACTGGACAGCGCTTTTAACGTACACAGAGGCAAGTGGCGTTGCAAGAGAAAACAGATTTCAGCGGATATCGGCCGGATTATCCATACATTATGGGCCAGAAAGGGTGTAGAGATCATCGAAGCAGCGGCAATGCCTGACCACATCCTCCTTTACGTGGCAACCTCTCCGGAGTACAGTGTCTCGGAATTTATGGGATATCTCAAGGGTAAGAGTAGTCTGATGATCTTCGATCGTCATGCGAATCTCAAGTACAAATACGGCAACCGGCACTTCTGGTGCCGGGGGTACTATATAGATACAGTGGGGCGGAACGAAAAGACGATTAGAGAATACGTTTGGAACCAGCTCCAGGAAGACATCGCCAGTGACCAGATGTGTCTCAGGGAGTTTAAAGATCCGTTTGCGGGGAGCCGGTAGCCAAAGGCAAATAATATAGCCGCCCCCCGGCAGGGGGGCGGCCAGGAAACATTTGCGGTTGGTGCGCATTAAGGCGCGGTCGTATCATGCGCTTATAGGGCTTACTCAAGCCACCGGCTTCGCCGGTGGCTTTGACTTGTGGGCATGCCGCCTGGGTTTGCGGAGCTGTTGGTGTGCGATCAGCCTTCGCTCGTGTCGGAGATGGCCTCGAGCATCTGCTTGATCATCTCATCGTCCTTCAGCCGGAACTGAATCTCCACGCGGCGGGAAGCGTCCATGTTTACGGTGCCGTCGTTATTCAGGATGGGCTCGCTTTCGGAACGTCCGTTGGCGGTGACCAGTTTGCGCAGTTCCTCCAGATCCTCCGCGGAGAACAGGGTCTGGGCATCAGACAGGAAGAAGGCTGCCACGCTGCTGGCACGGTTCTGGGAGAGAATGAGGTTGTACATGTAGGCGCTTTCCGTGTCCGTGTGGCCCTCAATGGTAATCTCAGCCACATAGGGGGAAAATTCGTCATTGAGCAGGACACCGAAATATTGGGGCAGGAACTCTGTCAGGAATGCCTTGCCCTCCGTACTCAGTGCGTAGGAGTTGAACTCGAACATCAGGTCGGCGTCGAACACGATAGATCCGGTCTGGGAATCGATCTTCAGATCGTCGCCGGAAAACTGCTTTTTCAGGGCGTCGATGATGCTCTGGCGGATACCCAGGATCTTTTCGAGCTGGGCCTCCTGATCCTGGATGGTGGCCCAGGCGTCATCGAGCTGGGCCTGTCTGCGCTCGAATTCCTGCTGTGCTTGAAGGATCGTGCCGGTCAGAACCAGAACGAACACCAGCAGCAGCGCTGCCATGATGTCAGAGTAGGACTGCCAGAAATTGTTGGCGCGCTTGGCGGAGTAGGTTCTGTGACGTCTCAAGAGCTATGCCTCCTTCCAAAAGATGAAAAACGCTTCTTCTTTTTCTTTGCGGTCATGCCTGCGTGACCGAGGGCAATCAGAAGCTTCTCCTGATTTTCGATCATTATCTCGTTCTGCTCGGTGAGCTGCTTCAGCAGCGCATCGCCGCCGGAGGTGCGGGGCAGGTTCTGGATGACCTGCTCCATGTGGTCTTGGAGCATAGCGATGTTGCCCTTGCTCTGCAGTGCCATGGCGTCGTTGAAGTCGCTGGCCGAGAGCATCATGGTGCGCAGCTGAGCCTCAAGGGCAGTTTGGCTGTCGCTGATGGCGCTGGTGCTGCAGGCGGAAAGATTGGCGATAGCGGAGGTGGCGATGGCGGTCTGCTCGGCGATGCGCAGGGCCAGGGCCTCCAGATTGGTGGCGTAGGCGTTCATCTGGCTGGCAACGTCGTGCTGCTGGCTAAGGATGGCGGCGTCACCGGAGACGATGCCGCTAACGGTCTTCAGCTCCGCCTGGAGGGCCTGGTTCGCACTCATAATCTGGTTGGAGAGCAGACGGCTCTGCTCAATGACCGGGTCGAAGCAGGTGCTGACGCTGACGATCTTCTGACCGACGGCCTCCACCTGGGTACACAGCCCCTGGATGGACTTGATGTAGGTGTACTGCTGTTTGGTGGCCTCTTCCATGGCGGTTCGCATCTCTGCCACATGCTCGGTCAGATTCTCACCCATGTGGGCGACGAACTCGTTGGCGATGGTGCTCATGGTCTCCTGACGGGCGTCGGAATCTGCGGAGAACAGCTTCTCCAGATTCTCCAGTCGCTCCAGCAGCAGGTTGGCTGCGGCCTCGCTCTGGTTGCTCAGAACATTGCTGCGGAAGTTGTCCAGGAAACGGCTCAGGGCCTTCTCGGCACTGCCGCGGATGCTGTTGGCCAGGGTACCCAGCAGCAGCGACAGAGTGAGGCCGGCGATACTGGTCTCGAAGGCCGTACTCATGCCCAGCAGCAGTCGGCTGATGCCGGAGATGATCGTGTCAGCGTCGCTGATGTCGAAGCCGGTCAGACCGGCAGCCATGCCCAGGAAGGTACCCAGGATGCCCAGGGCGGTCAGACCGTTGGCAGCGTGGTCGGTGAAGGTGTTGTTGGCCTCGTAGTCCAGCAGTTCCGTGTTGAAGTAGTCTTCAATGTCACACTGGTACTTGTCCAGCTCGGAGATGCCCATCTTTTTGTACGCTGCGCGGAACAGGGACATCTGGTGTCTCAGGGACTTGCTCCAGAACAGCTCCTCGGAGGTATCAGGCGTATCGCTGAGGATGTCGGTGCGAAGCTGGTTGGCGAAGACTTCATCCGTCAGCTTTTTGGCGGCGCGGCGAAGCTGGACAGAGGCCCAGAACAGGGAGAGGATGCCCTTACCCCGGAAATTGATGAATGCAAAAACGATCAGCAGGACCATGCTGATGTAGATAAGCTGTGTCAATAATTGCTCCATGAATGGTGTCCTCCTAATTTCTTTCGTATTGATTGGGCTGCGTGGGGATCAGAAGCTGAAGCTGGTGGCAGTGACTTCTGCTGATGAAGTGCGAGGCGCCGTGGATGTCTGTGAACTGATAGCCCCAGATACCACAAAGTTCCACCGGGCCGTCGAAGAGCAGTCCCATCATGGCAATCTCTGGGGGATTGATCCGGAATGCTCCTGCATCATCGGGCCACAGGCCTCCCGGGGGGATACCGGCGGGACGGGATGCCTCTGGAGTCTCGCTGCTCCGGGCGGTCTTTCCTTTGGGGATGGCGAAGCGGAGCATCCGCAACTGGGCGAGGGTGCACTGACGGGTATTTCCGGTGCGATCCATCATCTGGTACAGGCCGGGCTTCGTTCCTCTGCGGACGCAGGCGAACATGGTCTTCAGTTTTTCGGTGTCCCACTGGAAGCTGTCGGTGGGCCAGGGATCCTCCACCACCTCCACCACTGAGGCGATACCCATTCGGATCAGATCTTTGTGGGTGCCGCAGAAGCGCCGTCCGTCCCGGGCGATGATCTCATAGCGGTGGTCGGGAGACATGCCTTTCCGGGGAATCTCCCGGGTTCGCAGACCGATGGTGTGCCGCTGTGCTACATCGGGGTTGATGGTGATGCCGTGACCGGGCCAGGTTTTGGTCTCGATGGGAAGCTCCTGCTTGTCGAGCCTGCGAAGGATTCGGGTGGGATCGGGTCTGGCGGAAGCGTCGGGATGAAGCATATCGCTGATCAGCGCAATCCAGACGGGGTCCGTAATTCGCTCACTGATCTTCAACTGGTTGAAGGTTCCGTCCGGATTGGGAGTGGTCAGGATCTGCCAGGGGAAGATGGGACCCGGCGCACTGTGCTGCAATGCGGAGGGTAATGCATCCGCTTCCGGCGCGCATCCGGCAAGATACTGGTGGAAGAATATACCCAGGGAGAAAATATCAGATCCGGTGGTGACAGAACCGGGCTGCGGATCAGGCAGGGCCTGCTCCGGGGAACGGTACGCCGGATCGCAGGCTGCGGCGGCAGTCAAGGCGGCTCCGGAAAAGGCGTTTTCCAGTCCGGCGAGGGCCGCATGGATTGTTCCGTTTCCATCCCGGTGCAGTACGACGCTCCGAGGATCCAGGGCGCTGTGGACGATGTGATACAGATGGAGCTGCTGGAGTGTCTGGGTGATGTCCAGCAGCAGTCGTATCCGCTCCGGTTCCGCAAGGGCGGCAGCCTCCGCCAGGCGGTCTTCGGTGGGGATGATGCCGTCGGGCTCCAGCGTGAATTCCAGCCAGTGATCCTCATACGCCACAAGCTCGGTAGGGATCAGGACCAAGTCGCTCTGACCGAAAATGTTCCGTAGCTGGGTATACAGACGGTTTTTCTCCCTGCCGAATTTGTCGAACGGGTCGCCGTCCGAGCCGGATCGGACGGGGAGATCGTATTGAAGGCAGCGGTAGCGCAGCCCGTCTTTTTCTGCGGTGCAGAGCCTCCCGGGAGCGACGGGTACAGCGGCGGCGGGGTCAAAAGTATAACCGCTGACGGTTGTGATTGCCATTTCTTTCCTCCTTTGTCGTTTCTTCGGGGTAATAATCATCCCGTTTATTATATTGCGGAAACGAAAAATGTCAATAAACATGCGAAAATTGTCTGGATTTTTACAGAGATATTCCCCGTGATTGATATTTCTGACGACATGCGATTTTTCCGAAGGAAATGCAGTTTTTTTGAGGAACATGAAATGGGATAAATTTCGAGTTTTTTCGGCAGTCGGATATTTTCAACTGCCAGATTTTGTGATATGATAATCAAAACAGAAATACTTTGGAAGAAAGCTTCGGATTATTTAGCATTGGTGCGATTTTTCTGGTATCAACGGAAAGGAGATGCACTTATGCCTGCTTATCATATTGTGATTGATTTTGAGATGAATCCCGTCCGGAGCAATGCCGACTGTCCAGCGCTGAAACGGGAGATCGTGGAGTTTGGAGCTGTGAAGATCGACGACGTGACCAAGGAGGTCATCGATATGTTTTCCTCGCTGGTGGCACCTCAGTTCAACAGCAGGATCGAGCCGGTGATCAAACGGCTGACCGGGATCCGCACCCGGGACATAAAGGGCTGTACCCATTTTGCCGAAGTCCTCGGGGACTTCCTCCGGTGGGTGGGGACGGAACCCGTCCGGGTGTATAGCTGGAGCATCAGCGACCTGTTCCAGCTTCGCGAGGAGTGCGATGCTAAGGATGTGGTCTTCCCACGGGCGCTGACGGACTGGGTGGATTTTCAGGCCCGGTATTCCGGGATGCTGGGCTGCAGCCGGGGCAACTGTATGAGTCTGGAGAAGGCAGCGATCCGAAGCGGTGTGCCGATCCGGTCTGAGTCGGCCCACCGGGCTCTCTATGACGCACGAATTACGGCCCAGCTGCTCCAGGTTGCCATGACCGGCATGTATCAAATCGACTGCTACCATGTGCGTCCCGCTGGGGGAGTGGGACTTCATTCCATGAAATATGCCATCGGAGATGCCTGCGCCAGCCAGCTTGGCGCATTGCTTCAGCGTCTGAAGGAAGGATCGGCAGAGGAGGAAGCTGTATATGAATTACCAGCAAATATGCGAGCGGCTGCGGGGTATTGCAGGTGAACTAGCTGTTTGCCGCAGCAATGCCCAACTGCGGAAGGAATCACCGGAGCGTTATTATGTACATATTCTGATGCTGCGGGCGGTGCAGATCGTGCATCACATGAAGCTGGGCAGAACCGGATATACGGCTGACCGCAGGGCGGTGGAGCGGGCCTTCCGAGAGGCTGCGGACGCGGTCAGGGAACTGACGGAACAGACCCAACTCACCCGGTCGGTGATCTGTCAGACAGCGGAGCTGATTACGATGATGGATGCAGGAAATCTCTGGGAGCTGGTCAAGCTCCTTCCCGCGCCCCTTCGCAGCAATATCGTGGCGGACTATGCCGCCGAACCGGAGCAGTATGCAGTCTTCGTCAGTGCCGTCAACTGGTGTCTGGAGCATGGCGAGGAGGAGACTGCCAGCCGGATCGTGGAGCGGTTCACCGAGCGCAGCCGCATCCGCAATGCCGACGAACCCGAGCTGCACCGCTTACTGGTGGTGTCCGTTTTGGACGCCATTGTGGACACCGACCGGGAATGTGTCGTCCGGATTGGCGATCGCCAGCAAATTCTGTTTGCGGATGGGGTGAACGAGCAGTGCTGCATCTTTTTCTGGCTCTATGCCGTTTCCCTGGATGCCATCGGGCGCACACGGGATGCCCACGGCGCGTTTTGTCGGTGCCGCAACCTGTGCGTGGCGTTGGGTATGCACAATAGCTGTATCTGCTGCCGCGCGGAGCTGTTCCTCAATCTTGGCGAGATGGTGGAAGAGGAGTCCGACACCGCAGAGCTGCGGTTGTGGGAGCAGATCGGGCGGATGAAGGCAGGGTACTACACGGATCTGGACGAACAGAAGGAAAGTGTCAGCGTTCAGACCGCCGTGGTGATCTTCCATCTGATGCAACGGAAATTCGGACGGGATGATTACGGAAATGATCTGCCCTATCTGGAATGGCTGCTTGAATTCAGCACGGAGCATGAGGCGGAATGTCTGGACCCCAGATTGTGCCGCCGCAACATGGAGACGCTGCTGGCGAAATACTATGAACGGCACGGCATGTTCCTTCAGGCGGGAAAGCACTGCTGGAACGCCCTGGAGGCCGTCGTACCCGAAGGTGTTCAGCCGATCATCGCAGATGAGATGATATACAGCAATCTGATGAACATCTACACCAGACTCAATGATTTTGAACAGATGGAACGGTTGGGTGAGATCATCCAGGAGCGACTGGATCGATATGAGGAGGAGAACAGCGGCCCCATCCCCGGCGGTCACTTCCGGCTGCAGTTGGTCCAGTTTGAGGCCCTTCAGCGGCTCGGATACTTGTTCGAGGATGAGGTGGAGGATTTCCGGGAACAGCTGCTGACACTGTACGAAGCCATGGAGGAGCTGACGGATCCGGCGTGGGAGGAGGATCGGGAGGAACGTGTCTCCTTCATGCTCTACATCTCCGGCATGATCCAGTGCGTGATGAATGAGGACTGTGCCACGGCGCGGGAGCTTCACTGCTACCGGGATCTGCTCCAGCTGTTCCTGGATCATCCCCTGATCTACCCCATGGACCAGCGGCAGCGGCTGCTTCTGGTGGTGGTGCTGGCGCGGATCGAGTGGAACCTGGGCGGCGACCAGGCGCGCGCCATGCTGGATCTGGCGGTGGAGCAGCTTGGAAAGATTCCGCCTGAGGATGAAATGTATATCAGCGGCATGCGCATGGCGGCTGCCGCGTACTTCCGCGACGGGTATCTCCAGTCTGCGCTGATGGCGGCGAAGAAGATGCTTTACGGCGTCACGACGGCATGGCATAAGGCAGTCGGATATCTGGACGATCAGAAGGTCTGCAAGCTGCTCCTGTATACGAATCTGCACGTTATGAACAACTATCGGATCCTGCACGGTTTGGCGGGGGCCTGGGAGCTGTATGAGTATGTTCTGCAGTCCAAGGATCTGCCGTCGCTGGTCTGCCGGGAACGCAACCGGCTGATGCGGAACAATGCCGTGGACGAGGAGCTGCGCAGCCGGATCTTCTCGCTGCAGGATCAGATCGCTGCGGCGAGACAGTCGGATTTGCTGATGGGAACGGATACGGTGCCTGCGCTGACCCGCAGGCTGCTGGACCTGGAGGCGGAATTTGCGGAGTCCTTCCCGGAAAATCTGCAGTTTACCCGGATCAGCTTCGCAGAAATGGCGCGGAGGGTGCCGGACTATTCTGCGGTCATCGAGTACGCCTTTGCACCTGGGCTTCAGAACATGGGCGACAACGAGCAGACATCCCTGCTGGATATCTTTGTCACGGTCAAGCGCAACGGAAAGACGAGCCTTCACTATATCAGACATGTGGGTGCCGACGGAATTTTGGAGGATGCGAACACCTATATCCAGATGCTCCAGGATCCGGACAGTTACCTGGCTGAGGGCGTGGAGCAGACGCGGCTGTGCGCCCAGCTTTATCGGACGCTGATCGAGCCTGCGCTGGAATATGTGAGGGGCGTGAGCAATCTGTACATTGCGCCGGATCAGGAACTGTGTAATCTGCCCTTTGAGATCCTCTGCACCGGCGACAGTGGGATGCTCCAGGATCGGTTCCGGATCTGCAGGCTGGTCTGTGGCAGGGATCTGCTGTTTGCCGCCAGTGAGGCCGGAACTGCGGCGGGAAAATTCATTCTGGGGGATCCGAATTATGAGGCAGTGATCGGACAGCGCCGGATCAGCCGGGAACGGAGCGCCGGTTCCCTGCTGGAGCCGGTCAGTGCGCTGCCTTTCAGCGGACTGGAGGCGGATCGGGTCAGCCGCCGGTGCAGGACGGTATCCACCACTGGCAATGCTGCCACCAAATACGCATTCCTGGACGCACTGCCCAGTGGGATTATCCATCTGGCCACCCACGGCGTGTTTGATACGGATCGGGAGATGGACCCCATCTATGGCGCTTATCTGATCTTTGCCGGCTATAATCGTTGGGTTACCCAGAAGACGGAGAGTGAGGGCTGCGGAAACGGCATCCTCACTGCCGATGAGATCAGCCGTGCAGATCTGCGCAGGACGGCACTGGTGGTGCTGTCCGCCTGTAACAGCGGCATGGGCAGCGTCAACTACGGAACGATCCAGGGCCTGGTGTCGGCGTTCTCCGCCACCGGCGTCCGGTGGGTCGTTAGCCACCTGTGGAAAGCAAATGATTTTGCGACCGCCATCGCGATGGACATGTTCTATGAGGCCTACCAGAGCTACGCCATGGAGGTGCCGGACGCCCTGCGCTATGCGAAGCAGTATCTGCGGCGGGTGACTGTGGGCCAGCTTCGTGACCGGGGGTGGTTCAATCCCCGCCAGACCTGGATGCTGAGCCAGGAGGCGCGGGCGGAGTTGGAATGGTGGTCGAAGGCCAACGACCGGAGAAAACCCTTTGCGGAGGAGCGCTACTGGGGCGGCTTTGTGTGTCACAGATGTAATTAATGAGCAAGAGGTGTTCATATGAAAGATAAGAAGCGATTTGCGGAAGAGATCCTGCGCAAGCGGAGCAAAAAAAACGCTGCCTGCGAGCCGGTGGAAGAGGAGGACTTCGCTGAAGGGTGGGAGGGCACCATTGGGGCGGATCCGACCCATCTGGAGCGGCTGGAGCGAGAGGAGCGGGAGGAACGGCTTCTGCGCACCGGCAAAGCCGGTGATTCCCTGAAATTCCGCAGCTGGCGGTATCCTGCCAACCGGAAGACGTTGGAGAAGCAGTTTGCGGAGCAGTATGCCGACTACATTACTCCCAGGAAGCCTCGCGTACCGGAGGAGGATTCCCGGTGCCTGAATGATCTGCTGGAGCTGCTGGGGAAGCTGTGTACCTATGTGATCTACAACCGTATCCGCGGTTTGATGGTTTACAGCCTGGGTGATGAGGAGACCATCACCCAGGAGGGACATGCGGATGCATTCCTCAAGCTGGCAGGGGACAAGGCCTCCGGCAGGGCCCGTCCGGGTGCGCTGTTCTACTACACCACCATCTACCGGAACAAGACCATCGACTACCTGCGCCACTACGGTCTGTGGAAGAGCAAGGCCGAACGGGAGCGGGAGGCGGCGGGGATTGAAAAGCGCAGACACGCCGGCCCCCGTAAGTCGGATATCAACAACGCCGCAAGCATTGAGGGAATGGCGACGAATCGGGAGGGAGAGATAAAGCTCGACCAGGTAAAGGAACTGGCAGTCAGACCTTTCGATGATGAGTCCAAGCTGAGTTCCGCCGGAAGCCGGGAGTTGCTCATGGTCTATCTGCGGACACTTCTGGACTACCGGAACAAGCCCGCCGGCCCACTGGCTGTGGTCTATGCCCGGATCCTGTACCAGTTGGAGCGGCAGACGGATCCGGAGACTATCGACCGGCAGGTACAGGACTATATGGCCCGGAAAAACTGGAGCATGGATCCCACGGACGAATTCTACGATGCCCATCTGCTGGAGGCGACCAGCGCGGCCCAGAAGTACACCACTGCCACCAACCCCGACTGGGCAATCTCGCGGATGGGGAATCGGAATATCGCAGCGCTGGTGGATGACTCCGAGGATTCCTTGAATGTGAATTTCAGCAGGAAACTGCGCTGGGGCGAGACAATCCGGGCGGATCTGTGCACACCCTTTTCCGAGACTGACAGCCGGAACTGGTGTGACGTGATCTATACCCACACCTACTCTAAGCGCCAGCTCGAACACTGGGCAGCGGATGTTCACAATGCCACCATCAAGCGGGCAGTACCCATCGTGCGCCGTGACACGAAGCTTCTGGCCTTCGTGCTGGAGGATGTGAATGATTCCAATCAGATGAAAAAGGAGATCCAGAATCAAATGAACAAAGAACAGAATAAGAGAAAGGAGGCTGGCTGCAGATGAAACATCTGGCTGATAATCGGCTGCTTGCCCTGGCAAAGCGGATCCTCTGTGAGGAGGATCTGTCTTACAGGGAAGAACTAGAAATAGAACATATCAGCTGCTGTGATGAGTGCTATGAGCTACTCCGCTGTACGATGGCGATGGTTGAGGTAACGGATCATATGGATCTGGTGATGCAGAAGCCCGCCCGGGCGGCTGCGGATGACAGTGCCGTGATTCGCGTTGTGATCCTCAGTCCCACTGCGATCCTTCATCAGCTTCAGGAACAGCAAAGTTGCTGGGCCTTTGATGCGCCGCCTCCCCGTTCTTTTGCTGCGACCCGTTCCGCCGGTGAAGATGCCTCCAGCGTGACCAAGCTGCAGGACATCGACAACAGCCGGACCTATGTGGCCTATGACATGAAAAAGAAGGTGCTGGTGATCCAACTGGACTGCCCGGAGGGGGAAAAGGTACCCCGGGCCTTCCTGGAGGATTCTGCCGGAGCCAGACGGGAGATCGAACTGGAGAAGCAGGAGCGAACCTACTGGGCCCGGATCCATGATCTGGAGGAGGGCGAATACCGGCTCATTCTGGAAAAATAAAGGGATACTGTAAAACCAAAGCGCCCGGGGATCATCCGATCCCCGGGCGCTTGCTGTTATTCTTCTGCGGAATCATGTCGAAAAAACTGCGAATGTTCCGATAATACAATTATTAGGAAGGCGGATGTTGGGACATTCTGCCGGAAAACTCTTTCGCCGGAGCTGCGGAGCGTCTGCCGCCCGGTGGCATGAACAAACCGAGAGGAGTATGTTATGGAAAAAATAACTGAGAATCCGTTCCTGACCGACTGGCTCGGGCTGACCGTCATTGAAACGGATCTGCGGGAACCGGAGGCGCTTATGCAGAGTCTCGCATCGGAGGCTGCCCGGGAACAGCCGGAAGCCTTTGCCGGAAGGGAGTCCTGTGTTTACCTCCGTCTGCGCTATGTCCCGCCCTATGGATCCTTTGAGGAGCTTCGCCGACTGATCCTGCGGCTCCGGGAGGCCGCAGGTCTGCGGGCGGATTACCGCGGCGTGGTAGCGCTGGAGGCGACGTCCTGGCTGGGACATGAGCAGGAGGAATATTTCATTGTGCTGCTGAAGTACCTGTACGACCACAATGCCCATTGGCGCACGGCGATGATCCTTCAGGAACATACGCCCGTCGCCATCCGGCGGTTTCTGACGGCCTGTGCGGCGTACATCACCCCCCGGCACGTTCTGCTGCGGGTCTTTTCCGACCGGAAATGGCTGAGCAGAGTGCTTCAGGAGAGCTTCGAGCGCAGGGGTTATATCCTGCAGCCCGACGCGCGGGCCCTGCTGGTGGAGGAAATGAACCGGGGGGAGTTGGAGAAGGTTCGGGGGACGGCGCTCCTCAGCCGGATTACCCGGGAGCTGATCTGCAGCGCGGACGATCACCGGTGGATCACCGGGGAAC
>JAEIGA010006032.1_pt1 | contig 18438 bp, 11 predicted proteins | sample 9270691 | NCBI WGS metagenome assembly JAEIGA01 (sample SAMN17057246, study PRJNA624740) | gut metagenome | biome: biome; isolation source: fecal sample | host: Bos grunniens | place: China: Xizang | collected 2019
CGTAAAGACAAAATGGTTGTTTGTGATAAAAACGACAATTTTGAAAAAGAAGTTGATATTAAAGGTGAAGTTAAAAAACATGAAACAATCAACTATCGTACTTTAAAACCTGAAAAAGATGGGTTATTTTGTGAATGTATTTTCGGACCACAAAAAGATTATCAATGTGCATGTGGTAAATCACGTAAAAGTTTAAATGGTGAAACTAAAGTATGTGAAAAATGTGGTGTTGAACTTACTGAAAGTAAAGTACGTCGTGAACGTATGGGTTATATTGCACTTGCTGCTCCTGTTGTTCATAACTGGTATATTAAGAGTGTTCCAAGTAAAATTGGTATCTTATTAGATATGAAAACAACTCAAGTTGATGATGTTGTATATCTTGCATCTTACATCATTACTGAAGTAAATGGTGAACTTGAAGATTTACATGAAGGTATGATCATCACTGAACAAGAACACAGTGTTTATAAACGTCGTTATCCATTCAAATATAAAGTTAAAACTGGTGCAGAAGCAATTCGTTATTTATTACAAAGACTTGATATTAAAGCAACAATTGCTGAAATTCATGAAGAACTTCATACTGCAACTAAACAACGTCGTGAAAAATTAATCAAACGTTTAGAAATTTGTGAAGCATTTGCTCAATCACATAATAAACCTGAATGGATGATTATGGATGTTGTTCCAGTTATCCCACCAGATCTAAGACCAATGGTTCAACTTGATGGTGGTAGATTTGCAACTACTGACTTAAATGACTTATATCGTCGTATTATCAACCGTAATAATCGTTTACGTAAACAATATGAAGTTAATGCTCCAGAACTTATTACTAAAAACGAAAAACGTATGTTACAAGAAGCTGTTGATGCTTTAATTGATAACACAGGTTTAAATCGTCGTAATAAACGTGCTGCAATGGACAAAAACCGTGCATTAAAATCATTATCTGACTTATTACGTGGTAAACAAGGTCGTTTCCGTCAAAACTTACTTGGTAAACGTGTTGACTACTCAGGACGTTCAGTTATCGTAGTTGGACCAGATTTAAAGATGTACCAATGTGGTATTCCAAGAGAAATGGCTTTAATCTTATTTAAACCATTCATTATTAATTATCTTCGTCAAAAAGAAGCTGCTAATGGTGAAGTAGTTAAAGATAAAGCTGGTATTAAGAAAGCTAAAGATATGATTGAAAAGGGTTCACCAGAAGCAATGGAAGCTCTAGAAAAAATTGTTGTAGAACATCCAGTACTTCTAAACCGTGCCCCTACTCTACATAGACTTTCTATTCAAGCATTTGAACCAAAACTAGTTGAAGGTAAAGCAATCAGATTACATCCACTTGTAACTACAGCCTTCAATGCCGACTTCGACGGTGACCAAATGCCAGTTCACGTGCCTTTATCAAAAGAAGCACAAACAGAAGCAAGAATGTTAATGCTTGCATCTAAAAATATCTTAGCACCTAAAGATGGTAAACCAATCGTTACACCATCTCAAGATATGATCTTAGGTAACTATTACCTATCAATTGAAAGAAAACCTTGTGAAAACAATTTTGCAAGCATTGATGACTTATTACAAAGTCCAAATGTGCATGATTATCCAATTTACATTGAAGGTGAAAACTTCTCTTGTGTTTACAAAACAGTAGAAGAATTAGAAGCAGCTTTAAAAGCTAAAAAATGTCCAAGTGTTGCGAAAGCATATCTTCTTAACGAAGGTCACTTATACATGAACCCAAATGAAGTTGAACATGCATATGAAAAAGGTGAAATTAAATTCCACACAAGAGTTGCTTTACCTGCTAGAACACTTAATAAACCATTTGTTCATATTGATCAAAAACTTGAGGAAACTAACCCTGAAGAATATCAAAGATTAGTTGCTAAAAACGAAGAATTAAAGAGTCAATTTATTATTACAACTTATGGTAAAATTATTTTCAATAATGTATTCCCACAAGAATTCTCTTATGTAAATGAAAATACTCAAAAGAACCTATCAGTTGGTACTAACGAATGTTTCTTTGTTAAAAATGCAAACGAAACAAGAATTCGTGCAGTTAAATTACCACTAGGTGAACCATTTAAGAAAAAGTTCTTAAGTATGATTATTAGTGAAGTATTTAGACAAGCTAAACTTGCTGAAACTTCTAATACACTAGATAAGATGAAAGACTTAGGATTCTATTATTCTACAATGGCTGGTATTACAGTATCTGCTTTCGACGTAATGAAAATCGATAAGAAAAATGAAATTATTAAAGAAGCAGAAAAGAAAGTACAACGTTATAATAAATTATTAAGACAAGGTACAATGAAAAACTCTGAACGTAAACAAAACGTTATTGCTGTTTGGAGTAAAGCTACTAAAGATATCGAAGCTGAAATCAAAGATATCATGAAAACATACGCTACATCTAACGACATTTTCATGATGGCCGATTCTGGAGCCCGTGGTTCATCTTCTAACTTTACACAGCTTGCCGGTATGCGTGGTCTGATGGCTAAACCAAATGGGGAACCAATGGAAATTCCAATCAAATCATGTTTTAGAGAAGGTATGTCAATGTCTGAGTTCTTTATTTCAACTCACGGTGCGCGTAAAGGTTCTACCGATACTGCGTTAAAGACTGCCGAATCTGGTTACTTAACAAGACGTTTAGTTGACGTATCACATGACGTTACAATTACTTGTGAAGATTGTGGAACAGATAAAGGTATGATTATGAAAACATTATATAATGATAATGGTTCATTAATTGTATCAATGAAAGACCGTATTATTGGTCGTTTTGCATCTAAGAAAATTGAATGGAAAAATCCAAAAACTAGATGTAAAGAAATTTTATGTGAAAGAAACCAAATCATTACTGAACCAATTGCTGAACGTATCGTTGCAGCTGGAATTGAAGCAGTAGAAGTAAGAACATTATTTACTTGTGATTCTAAAAATGGTGTTTGTGTTAAATGTTATGGTTCTGACCTATCAACTACTGAAACTGTTGAAAAAGGTGAAGTTGTTGGTATCGTTGCAGCACAATCAATCGGTGAACCTGGTACACAGCTTACAATGCGTACATTCCACTCAGGTGGGGTTGCCGGAGATGACATCACTCAAGGTTTACCTCGTATTCAAGAATTATTTGAAGCACGTGAACCAAAAGGTAAAGGTATTATCTCAGAAATTGATGGTGTAATTGATTCGATTACTCCAGAAAAAGATAGTCGTTTCACAATTGTTGTTAAGAGTGAAATTGATAGTAAATCTTATTTAACAGACAGTGGTAAAAAACCAAGCGTATCTGTTGGAGATACTGTTAAAGCTGGTGACTTAATCGTTGATGGTATGATTCATCCAAAAGAATTATTAAGAGTAGCGAATGTTGCTAAAGTTGAACAATATATTGTTAAAGAAGTTCAAAAAGTTTACCGTGCTCAAGGGGTTGACATTTCTGATAAACACGTTGAGATCATTGTTAAACAAATGCTTCAAAAAGCTATTGTTGTTCATGAAGGAGATACAAACTTACTTCCTGGAACATTCATTTCTCGTAGCGAATTATATCAAGTAATTAAAGAAACACTTGCTAAAGGTAAACGTATCCCAGTTGTTAAACCTGTAATCCTTGGTATTACAAGAGCATCATTAAAAGCTGACTCATTCTTATCAGCTGCATCATTCCAAGAAACAACTCGTGTTTTAACAGAAGCTGCTATTCGCGGTAAGATTGACCGTTTATAAGGATTAAAAGAAAACATCATTATTGGTGGATTAATCCCAGCTGGTACTGGTTTAGTTGACGAAGTTAATGTTGAACCAGAAAACCTAGACGCAACTTTATACGAAGTTCCAAAACTATAAAAAAACAAGGAGGGGTTAACCCTCCTTTTATTTAGGTGAATATATGAAATATGAAAAATCATGTGGAGCTGTCATTTTTAAAGAAGACAAAGTTTTATTAATAAAATCTGTTAAAGGTCATTGGTCATTTCCAAAAGGCCATGTTGAAGGAAATGAAACAGAATTAGAAACAGCTCATCGCGAAATATTTGAAGAAACAAACTTAAAAGTAATATTAAATGAAAATATCCGCATTGTTATCAATTATAGTCCATATCCTGGTGTAACAAAAGATGTTGTTTATTTTTATGCTACATACTTAAGTGGCGATTGTCAAAGACAAGTTGCAGAAGTAGAAAGGGTAGGCTGGTTTGATATATCAGATGCAATGAATTTAATTACTTTTGAAAGTGAAAAAAATGTTTTAAAAGATATAATAAAATGTGATTGTTTATAAACAATCACATTTTTTTGTATAGTTAAATTTATTACTTGAAAAAAAAGCTAATAAATGATACAATATAGTTAAGGAGATGCTAATATGTCATTACTTAGTGAAAATTTAAAACTTTTACATCAAGAATCAGGATTATCGTTTGAAGAACTTAGTGAAAAAACTGGGATTGATGTTGTTATTATTAAAGCATTTGAACAAGAAAAACTTGTTCCTAATGATTATCAATTGGAATTATTATGTCGTGTCTTAAAATTTCCATATGAAGATATTGAAGAAAGAAACTTAACAGAAGAAAGAAAAACTGCTACAAAAAAGATGCGTAGCAGCGCAACAAGAGAACAATACAATTGGTATTTTGGTAATCGTAAAGTCTTTTGGTTTTATTTAGGGTATATTATATATTTTGTTGTTATGATAACTGCTTTATCTTTATATTATATAAATAAATTAAAAGGTATTGATCTAGCAGGAGAATATGCTTTATATAAAATATATTATACTGATGTCGAACCATATTGGTTATTTTGTATTCAAGTAATTTATAGTGAAGTATTTGTTGGACTTTCAGTTTTTGGTTTTGGTGTTGCTGGATTTATTGGTTTTCATTATTTAAAAACACATCAATTTATCTTTCGTTGGTGGATGATCTTTTTTATATCAACAATAATAGCATTCTTAAGAATATTTGGGATTGTTGCAGCTATACCATACTTAATAATTTGTATTACAAATTTAATAAAAGGTAAATATTAAAAAAAACATGTGGAATCCACATGTTTAGTTCTAAAAAAAATGGCGTCCCAAAAGGGATTCGAACCCCCGACACACGGCTTAGAAGGCCGTTGCTCTATCCAGCTGAGCTATTGGGACATAACACAGTTATTATATCAAATTTTAATTAATTTGTAAAGTAAAACACTTATTTTATTTAGGAGGTTTAATATCTTGATGAAAAAAATGCGTAAATTTCTTTTTATCTTAGTATTATTTGTTTTTACACTTTTGACTACATCATGTAAAAAGATTGTTGAAAATATTGACCCAGGTGATTTTGATGAATATACTGAAAAGTTATTTGCAACATTAATTGGTAACGATGAAATGACAATTCATTTCTTATTTAAAAATCGTGATAAATTACCAATAGAAAAAACAAACCTTTCACTTCCAACGCCAGGATCTAATTCAGCACTAGGTGTTGCAGTTATCAATTTATATTTTGGTCCAATTAAAAATTATGATTATAATACACTTTCATTTGATCAAAAGATGACTTATAATGTAATCGTTGATTTACTGGATAGTATTAATGAAAAAACAGGTGATATGGTTTATCTAGATAATAATTATTTAGGATCATATCTTGGTTATCAAGCACAACTTCCTATTTTATTTGCTGAATACCGATTTGATAATGTTCAAGATGTTGAAAATTATTTTGGTTTAATGAAGTTAGTACCTCAAACTTTTATAGAATATGTTAATTATGAAAATAATAAAGCTGATGCTGGTTATGGAATGCCTGACTTTGTTATTGATAAAGTAATTGATCAATGTATTGAATTTATTTCATCAGGTGATGATCATTTCTTAATTTCAACATTCCCTGAAAGATTAGAAGTACTTAATTTAACTAATGAACAAAAAGAAAAGTATATTGAAGAAAATAAAGAAATTGTTAAATCATATTTAAATGAAGGATATGCTTATGTTCGTGATTATTTACCTAAATTAAAAGGTCGTGCAACTAATGAGATGGGTCTTGCTCACTACAAGAAAGTTAATGATGATGGCTCAATTACAGAAATTGGTAAAGAATATTATGCTTATTTATTCAAAGATGCAACTGGTTATGAAGATTCTATTCCAGATGCAATAAACTATATTCAAAGACATTTAGATGAAATTATTCAAAATGTCGTAACAATATCGCAAAATAATCCAAATATTGGTGATATTGTTGATAGTGTAGTATTAATGGACAATTCACCAGAAGAACAAATGGAACTTTACAAAAAAATGATTGTTGGTCATTTCCCACAAATTGAAAAGTATCCAGAAATTAATATTAAGAATGTTCATCCATCGATGGAAGATCATTTTAGTCCAGCTGCTTATATTTCATCACCAATTGATGATTTTGATCAAGAATCAATTTTCTTAAATCAATTACGTATTGATGGTGATTATAACTATTTATATACAACTCTTGCTCATGAAGGAATTCCAGGTCACATGTACCAAAATATTTACTTCAAATCACAAGATACGAATATTATTCGTAAAGTTTTAAAAAATAGTGGTTATATGGAAGGTTGGGCAACATATTCAGAACTTTATATGTACAACTTTGTAGAAGGTTTAAGTGATGATGTTATCCAGTATATGAAAAACTATGATATCTTAAATGGTGTTTTAACAGCACGCCTTGATATGGGAATTCATTATGAAGGATGGACTTTAGAAGAAACTTGTGAGTTCTTATCAAAATACTTTAAAGGTTATACATTAGAAACTACAAGACCAATTTATGAACAACTAGTTGAAGTTCCAACAAATTCACAAACTTATTATTATACATACTTTAAACTTTGTGATATGTATGAAAGAGCTGAAAATGCTCTTGGATCAAAATTTAGTGCATTAGATTTCCATAAATTAATATTAGATTGTGGTCCAGTGCCATTAAGATTTGTTGAAACAGTTGTTGATGAATATATTAAAGCTAATAAATAAAGAAAGGAATCTCCAGTTATCTGGAGATTTTCATTGTTATGAGTAAATATAATAAAGTGTTAATTTTATCAGATAGTTTTAAAAATTCAATTTCATCTAAAGATATAAGTGAAATTGGTAAAAAAGTTTTCAATACTTATTTACCCTCATTAAATGTTGAAACTTATAGAATTGCTGATGGAGGCGAGGGAACAGTTGATTTTTTTGTTAACGAATTAGGTTATCATAAAAGATTAGTAAATACTGTTAACTGTTATAACCAAAGAATTACGACATACTATGGTGTAAAAGAAGATGTAGCTGTTTTTGATGTTGCAAGTTCGGTAGGTTTTTTAGTAAATGATCATTTAGATCTTTGGCATGCATCTACATATGGAATTGGTTTAGTCCTAAAAGAAATAATCCAAAATGGTTATAAGAAAATCTATTTAGGGTTAGGTGGATCAATTACTAATGATGGAGGTATGGGCATTTTAGGTGCAATGGGTGGAAAGTTTTATCAAAATGAAGAAGAAGTTATACCATTTAATGACCACAGCATAGAATTTAATCGTGTTGATTTAACAGATGTTTATGAACTTATAAAAAATGTTCAAATTATTGGTTTATGTGATGTAAATAATCCATTATTAGGTGAAAGAGGTGCAACTTTTACTTATGGCCCTCAAAAAGGTGGAACACCTGAAATCTTAAAAGAACTAGAAAACTGGATGGAAAAGTATACTCATTGTTTTGATGTTGATTTTAACTATCCAGGCTGTGGTGCTGCAGGTGGAATTGGGTATTGTTTAAATATCTTGAATGCAAAACTTGTTAGTGGTATTAAAGTAATGTTGGAAGAATTAAAGCTAACAGAAAAACTTGATCAAAATACTTTAGTTGTAACAGGCGAGGGTGCTCTTGATAAAACTTCATTTCAAGGTAAAGTAATAGGTTATTTACTGGATTTAACAAAACAATATCAAACAGATACAGTTATTATTTGTGGGATAAATAAATACAATGAAGATTTAGATGTTTTAGTATATCCATTACATGAAAAACCGGTTAATAATTATCAAGAAACAGTATATTCTGATGTTGAAAATACTTTCTTTAAAATTTTAAAAGATAATTTCTTAAATTTTGTTGATTTCAAATGGCAACAATATGATTATTTACCAAGCGATATTAAAGAACTACGAAAAGAAGTCTTTGTAAAAGAACAAGGTATTTTAGAGGAATTAGAATTTGACCAATATGAAGAAGTTGCTAAACATATCGGTTTATATATAAATGAATTATTAGTTGGAACAATTCGTTTAATAGAATTAGATAATAATCGATGTAAGCTTGGAAGATTTATTATCAAAAAAGAATATCGTTCTTTAGGGCTAGGTAAACTAGTCATAGCTTATGTTTTTAAAAATATGAAATTTAGTGAGTATTTAGTTCATGCTCAAGTAAATAAAATGGGATTTTATCAAAAATGTGGGTTCGTAGAAGTTGGTGAATCATTCATGGAAGACGGCATCGAACACATTAAAATGTATTGGAAATTGTAGGTTTTTTAACTTGCAATTTTTTATTTATAGGTGTATAATTTGTTAACAAAAAGAGGTGAAATGATATGCAATTATTTATTATAGTTTTATTTAAAAGTGATTTTATGCAGCCAATATTTAAAAAATTAGCTGATAATGGATTTCATGGAAGCGTACTATCAACACAAAGTATCAAAGATGCTTTTATGAATAGTATAGAACCAGAACCATACTTTGGTGGTTTAATGAAATTAGTTGATAATAATCATGAACCACGTCCAATGTTACTTACTGTAGTTAAAGACGAAGAAGTTGCGGTTATTTCTAAATTAGTAAATGAAGTAACTAAAGGAATTCTTGGTAAAGGATTTATGTTTACAGTTCCTGTAAACTATATTGAGGGGTTAAACGACTAATATGACACTCTTGCTTGTTTTTTCTATTATACTAATCGGTGGTTTATTGTCAACTCGTTTAATGAAACTTTTAAAATTACCAAATGTTACAGGTTATTTAATAGTTGGTATTTTACTTGGACCATATCTTTGGAAAGTAGTAGGTTTACCTGGTGCAGCAATTATAACTGAAAAATATTTAGATGCTTTAAATATTTTTGTAAGTGTTGCTTTAGGGTTTATTGCTTTTTCAATTGGTGGTGAATTTAAAATTTCAGCGTTAAAAAAGATTGGTAAGAAAATATTCTTTATAACATTTACTCAATCATTTTTAGCATTATTTTTAGTAGACTTAGTATTAATTCTAGTATGTTATTTTATGGGTAATTTACAAGAACAATTACCTTTAATCATTGTTTTAGGAGCTGTTGCTACTGCGACTGCACCGGCTGCAACTTTAATGGTTATTAAACAGTATCGTGCTAAAGGTCCATTAACTGATACATTATTACCAGTTGTTGCATTAGATGATGCTTTTGGACTAGTTGCTTATGCGATCTCATTTGCAATAGCAAAGACTTTTGCAATGGGAACAGATATTACATTGTATAGTGTTTGTATAAAACCACTTCTTGAAATTATTGTTTCAATTGCAGTTGGAGCTTTAATTGGTTTTCTACTATCATATGCTTGTAAATATTTTTTATCAAGAGCAAATCGTTTAACATTAATGATTGTTTCAACTGTTTTAGGTGTTGCACTTTGTGAAATAGCAATTAATCAATTTCATTTTGAAATGTCATCATTATTAACATGTATGATGATTGGTGCAGTATTCTGTAATGTTCGAAATGATTCACAAATTATTATGGATGGATGTGAACGTTGGACTCCACCACTATTTATGTTGTTTTTTGTACTTTCAGGTGCGGAACTTGACTTTACGATTATGGGACAAACAATTGTCTTAATTATTGGTGCTCTTTATTTAATCGCAAGAAGTATCGGTAAAATATATGGGGCTTATTTTGGATGTAAAGTTTGTAAATTAGATAAGAATGTAACTAAATATTTAGGTTATACATTGTTACCACAAGCTGGTGTTGCTATTGGTATGGCACATAGTGCAGCAAATGCCTTTAGAGGTATCGGTACTATTAGTGCAACTATTACTGCGGTAGTGCTTTGTGCAACTTTAGTTTATGAGTTATTTGGTCCTTTAGTTACAAAAATTTCCCTTAAAAAAGCAGGAGAAATTAAAGAATAATTTGTATAAAATGATGCAAAAAAGACAAAAATACATTGATGTTTTTTGTCTTTTTTTATTAGCTAGGAAATTATTATTTAACATAAAAAATAACTCAAATTAAGACAATTTTTTCACTTAAATTTTCATAAGTATTTAATTTGCTTTTAAGATAAGAGTGTGATAAAATGACAATACTTGTCCCATATTTAATGAAATTAAATATGGGATTTAAAAAAATAAAAAATAATTTTATAAAGGAGTAACACCATGATAAATGTAAAAAAACGAGATGGTCAAATTGTAGAATTTGATATACAAAAAATTAAAGATGCAATCGAAAAAGCCTTTTTAGCTTTAGATAAAAAATATACTCCTGATATTTTAGAACTTATTTCTTTAAGAGCTGCTGCTTTAATTGAGAATGAATTAGTAACTGTTGAAGAAATTCAAGATAATGTTGAAGCTGCTTTAATTCAAGCAGGATACATTGATGTTGCAAAAGCGTATATTTTATATCGTAAACAACATGAAAAAATGCGTAATATTAAATCAACTTTTTTAGATTACAAAGATACAATCAATAACTACTTAAAAATTAATGACTGGCGTGTAAAAGAAAACTCAACTGTTACATATTCAGTTGGTGGATTAATTTTAAATAACTCAGGTGCGATTACAGCTAATTATTGGTTATCAGAAGTTTATGATGAAGAAATCGCTAATGCTCATAAAAATGCTGATATCCATATTCATGACTTATCAATGTTAACTGGTTATTGTGCTGGTTGGAGCTTAAAACAATTAATTACTGATGGTTTAGGTGGTGTTCCAGGTAAAATCACATCATCTCCAGCGGCTCACTTATCTACTTTATGTAATCAAATGACAAATTTCTTAGGTATCATGCAAAACGAATGGGCAGGTGCTCAAGCCTTTTCTTCATTTGATACATATCTTGCACCATTCGTTAAGGTTGATAATTTAAATTACAAACAAGTTAAACAATGTATTCAATCATTTATTTATGGTGTAAATACTCCAAGTAGATGGGGAACACAAGCACCATTCACAAATATTACTTTAGACTGGACAGTTCCTGCTGACCTTGCTGAAATGAATGCTTTAGTAGGTGGAGTTGAACAAAAGTTTAAATATAAAGATTGTGTAAAAGAAATGGAAATGGTTAACAAAGCTTTCATCGAAGTTATGATCGAAGGTGATGCTAATGGTCGAGGTTTCCAATATCCAATTCCAACATATTCAATTACAAAAGATTTTGATTGGTCAGATACTGAAAATAATCGTTTATTATTTGAAATGACTGCTAAATATGGTACACCTTACTTCTCTAACTATATCAACAGCGATATGGAACAAAGTGATGTTAGAAGTATGTGCTGTAGTTTAAGACTTGATTTACGTGAATTACGTAAAAAATCAGGTGGTTTCTTCGGAAGTGGTGAAAGTACTGGTTCTGTAGGTGTTGTTACAATTAACTTACCAAGAATTGCTTATCTTTCAAAAACAAAAGAAGAATTCTATCAAAGATTAGAAAAAATGATGAATATTTCAGCTAGATCATTAAAAATTAAACGTAATGTTATTACTCAATTAATGAATGAAGGTTTATATCCTTATACAAAGAAATATTTAGGAACATTTAACAACCATTTCTCAACTATTGGTTTAGTTGGTATGAATGAAGCTTGTTTAAATGCTAAATGGCTTGCTAAAGATTTAACTCATGTAGAATGTCAAGAATTTGCTAAAGAAGTTTTAAATTTCATGCGTAATAAATTATCTGATTATCAAGAAATGTATGGTGATTTATATAACTTAGAAGCAACTCCTGCTGAGTCTACATCATATCGTCTTGCTAAACATGATAAAAAACATTATCCAAATATTATTAGTGCCGTAACTGAAAAAGGTGAAACTGCATACTATACTAACAGTTCACATTTACCAGTAGGTTATACTGACGATTTATTTAAAGCTCTTGAAATCCAAGATGAGTTACAAACACTTTATACATCTGGAACAGTATTCCATGTATTCTTAGGACAAAAAATGTCTTCTTGGGAATCTTGTGCAAAACTTGTTAAAGCAATTGCTGAAAATCACAAATTACCATATTATACTATCTCTCCAACTTATTCGGTATGTCAATTACATGGTTATATTGAAGGTGAAGAGTATAAATGTCCAATTTGTGGTAGAAAAACTGAAGTTTATAGCCGTATTACTGGTTATTATCGTCCTGTTCAAAACTGGAATGATGGTAAATCACAAGAATTTAAGAAACGTTTAACATATGATGTTCAAAATGTTAAAGCTCCAACAAAGGTAAAAACTGAAACTGAAGTTGTTGAAACTAAAACTCAAGTTGTAAAAGATATTTTATTATTTGGTACAAAAACTTGTCCAAACTGTAAAACAGCAAAAATAATTTTAGATAAAGCTGGAATTGCTTATATCTTTGTTGATGCTGAAGAAAATAAAGAAGTAACTAATGCATATGGTGTTAAAAAAGCTCCAACTTTATTAGTTCCAACTGTTGAAGGCTATGATAAATTTGATAACATCAGCTTAATTAAAAAGTTTGCAGAAAGTAAACAATAATATGATTGATGTTTTAATTGTAGGTGGCGGACCGGCTGGAATAACAGCGAGTATTTATGCTGCAAGAAGTGGATTAAAAACTTTATTGCTTGAAAGAGAAACATTTGGAGGTCAAATTGCATCATCTCCTAAAGTTGAAAACTTTCCTTCAATTATTTCTATTAGCGGTGAAGAACTAGTTAGTAGAATGTTAGAACAAGCTTTAGAATTTGGGGTTTCTGTTGATGTTGAAAATGTTACATCAGTTACAAAAATTGATGATCATTTTGAAGTTGTAACAGATTATAATAAATATTTAGCTAAAAGTGTGATTATCGCAACAGGTGTTACACATCGTACAATTGATGCTGAAAACATCGAAGATTTTATGGGTGAGGGCATTTCATATTGTGCAGTTTGTGATGGACCTTTCCATAAAGGACATGATGTGGCGGTTATTGGTGATGGAAATTCAGCAATGCAATATGCTATCTCACTTTCACAATATTGTAACAAAGTTTACGTATGTACGCTGTTTGACAAGTTTTTTGGTGAAAAAAGTGTCGAAAAAGTCATGCGTGGTCGTTCGAATATTGAAATCGTGCATAACTTACAACTTAAACGCGTAAGTGGTGCTTCAGAATTAGAAAAGGCTGAATTTACTAATTTATTAACAAAAGAAGTTGTTTCATTAGATATTCAAGGCTTATTTATTGCAATTGGTCATGTACCACATAATGAAGACTTTAAAGATGTTGTAGAACTTGATAATCATGGCTATATCATCGGTAATGAATTATGTGAAACATTAACTCCTGGAATCTTTGTTGCTGGTGACTGTCGTCAAAAGACTTTTAGACAAGTTTCGACTGCTTGTGCTGATGGAACAATCGCAGCTCTTTCTGCTATAAGATATTTAGATAACAAAAAAGCGTAATTTCTGTTGAAATTACGCTTATTTTAATATCCACGAAGTGAAACATTAGTAAATTTTGTTTCTAGTATTTTCTTAAAGTCTTTTGCTGTATCGATATCTACTTCATGAAGATTTTGATTAATACAGTTGTCGGAAAGTTTAAATTTTTGTAAAAAATAATGATTTGGATCTTTTAACCAATTTGCTATATTCAAGATTCTTTCTTTTGTATGATATTCTTTGATTAGTGTTGTACGGAATTCATAATCAATTGTTGAATTTTGAATAATATTAATCGATTTTTGAATATTTAAAAGATTAATGTGTTTTACACCAGCTGTTTCGGGATAATTCGCTAAATCATTCTTAATATCCATAGCAATATAATCAACTAATTGTTCATCAATTAGTTTTTTTAACATTTCTGGATTGGTTCCATTAGTATCTAATTTAATAAGATAGCCTAATTCTTTAATTTGTTTGATCGTTTCTGGTAAATCACTTGCTAGAGTTGGCTCTCCACCTGAAATACAAACGGCTTCAAGATATTTTTTTCGATCTTTTAAAAAAGTTAGTATTTCATCGAATGGAATTTCTGCTAACTCTTCATTAAGGGCTAGTGAACGGTTGTGGCAAAAAGGACAACAGAAATTACATGCTTTAGTAAAAATAGTACATGTTAACTTATTATCAAAATCAACTAGTGATAGATGTTCAATACCATAAAATTTCATAAAACTCTCCTAATTAGTGCATTTATTATAACATAAAACTTTAAAAATGCCAATAAGTTTAAAAATAAAATTTAATGTAAAAAAATAGCATTAGATATTGCAATTTGTAGGATATTGTGTTACAATTTATTTATAAGAGGTACGATTATGAGTGTATTAGAAGTAAAAAAATTAAGTAAGACTTATTTTAATGATAAAATTAAGATCGATGTATTAAAACAAATAGATTTATCAATTGATGAGGGGGAATTTGTTTTTATTACTGGACCTAGTGGTAGTGGTAAAACAACGCTTTTGAATTGTATAAGTGGATTAGAAAAAACAAGTAGTGGAACGGTCTATATTGATGGTGTTAATTTAGTTAGCATAAGTGAAAAAGAAATGGCTAAACTTCGTCGTCATAAGATTGGCTTTGTTTTTCAAAATTTTAACCTTTTACCTAATTTAAATGTTTATGAAAATGTTGCAATTGCATCGATAATTGCTGGGAATGAACAAAAAGATAAAATTGAAGAATTATTAGAGAAATTTAATTTACTAGAATTTAAAAAAATGTTCCCAAATCAATTATCAGGTGGGATGCAACAACGTGTTGCTATTGTTAGAGCACTAATTAACGATCCAGAGATTATATTTGCTGATGAACCTACGGGAAATCTTGACAGTAGTTCAAGTTTAGAAGTAATAGAAACATTACAAAGACTTCATAAAGATTATGGTAAAACAATTATAATGGTTACACATTCATTAGAACAAATCAAATATGGAACTCGACATATCCAAATTATTGATGGAAAGATAATAAACGATACTAAACAATATGATGAATAAGATACTATTTTTATTTAGATATGCTTATCGTAATATTACCAAACATATTTTTCGTTCATTAACACTGTTATTATCACTTACAATGTTAGCATTTATTGTGCTTGTAGCATTTTCAATTGATGATGCTTTTACAAGAGGATATTCGCTTTACAAATATTTAGATAATCAAAATGTTGATGTTGAAGTTACTTTTGATGGTAGTAGTAGCAGTCACATTGTTTTATCGGATAAAATGGCTAAAATTACGAATTATGTCGATTATTATGGATCATTCTTTAATATGGATTCAACAATTGAAATTAATGGTCAAAATGAGTATGTTAGTATCATTAGTGGATCAACTGAAGAATTAAATCCATTTATAAATTCAGAATTTAGTCATATTCAACATGATGAAGTTATTATAAATGAAGATTTAGCAACTAAATATAATTTAAATGTTGGAAATACTTTAAATGTACTTGTTGGAAGTAGTTTAGTTGAGTATAAAATAGTTGGTGTTTCAAAAGTATATGGGATCTTTAGTGAAAAAACTATTTTTGTACAAAAAAATGCCTTTATTAAAAATATTTCTAAAGACATATTAAATATCGATTTAAATTTAATTGAAAATGAGATTTATATTGCAAATCGTATTTGTATAAATCTTGCTGATGATGTCAATAAAGAAGCTTTTATTGAATTATTAAAAACAAATGATTATTATCCAACATCACTTGTACAAGATCCGAGTAATGTTGAAGATTTTCAACCGGTATTAGATATTGCAGTTGGAATTATGTATGCAGCAATTGCAATTTTCGTTGCTGCGATGATCTTTGTACTCGTTTCAATGATTAATCTAAGAATTACTAATATGCGTAATGAAATAGGAATTATTGAAACAATTGGTGAATCAAAAAAATACATGTTTAAAGTATTGATTTTAGAAATGCTTTTATTCTCAGTTATTGGTTTAGCAATAGCTTGGTTTTCATGTAAGATGATTTACCGTGTTGAATTTTTGATTTTCTCAGATTATCCAAATTATAATTATTCGTTTAATCTAGTTCAGATTGCTTTGACATATTTAGTAATTGTTGGTGTCATTTTAACTTGTACTATGATTAGTTATAGAAAATTCAAAAAGTTAGATACTATTCAACTTTCTAAAAGCAAACGTTTTGAACAAGTTTGGAGTTTGAAAAAACTAATAATTTTTAATGTTGTTTGTTTATGCTTAGTTGGATGTAGTTATTTGTTAAAATCATTTATTCATTTGAAATTTTATTCTTTATATCGTATTGGCGTTGTAATTATAACTTGTGTAGCAATGATTTCGTTAATACTTAAATTAATTTTAAAATTATTTAATATTAAAAAAATCTTCCGTTTAAGTATTGGAAATAATTTATCATACAATAGAATAAAACATAATTCGTTAAGAATATTGTTTATTTGTCTATTTGGGATAGTTGCTGCATTTTGTGTTTTAGAAACAATTCATAAAGAAATTGAAAAAGTTGAGAACAATTTAAATATTGATTACGCATTAATTAATTTTAATGAATATGATGATTCAATGGAACAAGAATTAATGAAACATCAAGCAGTAGAAATGGTTGGAAAAGCTAATTTTAAACAAAAAGCAATTACTGTAGATGGACTATATTCATTTGAGATGATGTTTTCTTGTGATGTAGAAAAAACACAAGCATTTATGAATTTTTCATTACCTGTTGATGTAATTGAAGAATTTAAAAATCCGACTAAAAATTATATTGTTGTTACTAATGAATTTTTAAAAGCTAATGATAAGAAAATTGGTGACACATTATCTTTTCAAATTAATGATAAATTTATTACTTATCAAATAATTACTTCATGTAATGTTGGTTTTCAACTATTTGCGTTTACTAATGATTGTTACAATAAACAAATTGGTTCAAACTCAGTTTTAATCAAAACAAATGATAGTAATAAATCCGCTTTAAATGATTTAAATATTGTTTTACGCCAAAATTATAATAATAATATGACTTATGTGTTGAATGTTGCAGAAACTATAAATAATCTATTTAGTCGTGGAATCATGGCTTTAAATGTTATTTATGTAATATTAGGAATAATAATTGCTTCATTTATTATATCAATTATTAACAATACAATCTTGATTTTTAAAGAAATTAAAGGCGAACTTGCAACACTTCAAATCTTAGGTATTAGTCCAAACAAACTAGATTTAATGGTAATATATGAAATGATTATATCACATATTGTAATTTTGTTGCCGCTTTGTTTCGCACTTTATACGTTCTTTGAAACATTTGGTGGTTTTAGTTTATTATTTGGTTATTATGTTGATTTGCAAACTTCATTTAAAACTATTATATTAGGAATGATTTGTGGTTCATTATGTTTTGGTTTAAGTTATATTTACTACTTTATCGGCATTAGAAAAATTAATGTCTGCAATGAGCTTAAAAAATAGGAGGTAATTATGAAAAAAATATACATTCTTATATCATTATTCATTTTGCTTTCTACAACGGCTTTAATAATTATACTTGATCAAAAAGAAGTACCACAATCAACAAATGGTGGAACAAATACTAATTTTGTCTCATCAGACATTGTTAGATTAACAAGCCCTACAAAACTTAATGTTACAAATGGAGTTTTAACATGGGAGAGTGTCCCTAATGCTTCAGGTTATATTGTAACACTTGGTAATAAAGAGTATCAAACAACATCAAATATGTTGAATATTTCATCTTACGAAATTGATAATGTCAAAGTAACTGTTAGATCAGTTGGAACTGGAAACTATTTAAGTTCAATTAACAGTATTGCAAGATATTATATCAAAGATATTGATGAGGATGCTGTAAAAGAACTTGCTGAAAAACTACAACAATTCTTAAATAAAAACGTAAAGCAAGAAATTAGTGCGAGCTTTAAAAAACTTACAGAAGAACTTGCAGAAGAGTTATATTTAGAAGGTGTTACAAATGATTCGATTGATGATTATTTAGAAGATATAAATAAATTAGTCGAATTAGTAAATAGTGATGAATATAATAGCGATGCGTTAACTAAAATACTTTATCAATTGATTGATAACGATTTATCTGATTTTGCTAACGTATTGATGATTAAAAA
>JAEIGA010006033.1_pt1 | contig 18438 bp, 17 predicted proteins | sample 9270691 | NCBI WGS metagenome assembly JAEIGA01 (sample SAMN17057246, study PRJNA624740) | gut metagenome | biome: biome; isolation source: fecal sample | host: Bos grunniens | place: China: Xizang | collected 2019
AAGATGGAAAACATTCAGTATCACTATGTTCCAACTGTAATGGAAGGTTCTATCCCAAGATACACTTACAAACTGACGGACGGTATCACTAACGATAGACACGGTATGATGATTATTCAAAACGAAAAAATCATCGAAACTATCAAAAACGAACGATAGTCGTTTCTGTATAACTAAAAACGCTTTGAGATTATCTCAAGGCGTTTTTTTTATTGTCGTAACCAATTGTGCAATTTGCTATGACCAATTGATGTAAAAAAATGAAATAAAGATTGTTAATCTCTTTTTTTTGAACTACTTTTGTGCCCGTTATGAAAAACGGTGTACTTATTTTATTGTTGGCTCTGATTTGTAGCCAAAGTGCGTTCGCACAGAATGAGAAGATAATCTCGAAACTTGAACTCGAATCTCGAGTTGATTATCAACGTGTATATATTGGTAATCAGGAAATTAATAATGAATGCGGGTTTAAAGGTAAATTCTTGAATTTTCGCTTGGACGGAAATATTACTAAGAATCTTTCGTTCTCGTATCGTCAAAGACTGAATAAAGCCCACTCTAATCAAAGTTTTTTTGATGCGACAGATTGGTTGCATCTGGACTATAAAATTAACGATAAATGGCGTTTTTCATTCGGTAAACAAGTAGTTGCTATAGGTGGGTATGATTATGATCGAGCTCCGATAGATTCGTATACATATTCTGAGTATTGTAATAATATAGCCTGCTACCAATTGGGTGGTAGTGTGAGCTTTTCAATAAATGAAAATAACAGCCTGACTTTCCAAATCTGTGAAAGCCCATTCAGAATAGCTGATGAAGATATGTATGCTTACAACCTCTTTTGGAGCGGTAAAATATGCAAAACCGAATTCTTGTCATCGGTTAATATGATTGAGTATAAGCCAGGGAAATTTATTAATTACATCTCGCTTGGTGTTAAAGCTAAATGGTTGGAATTGGACTTTATGAATCGTGCAGTTGAAGACCAATCGTTTTTTCTGAAAAATTATACGCTGAGCACGCGGTTTACGTATGATTTGTCAGAAAAAGTCAATGTGTTGCTTATGGCATCTAAAGATGTAAATAAATCTGGCGTAGAAGGTGATTATTGTGTGTTGCCTGGAACAAATATTCGTCGTGCCGGATTGGGTTTTGAATATTATCCTTTGGCAAATAAGTCTCTTAGAATTCACTTGTACGGATTCCGCATTCTGGGAGATAATGCAAATATCGCAGGAACGTTGGTAAATAATCAAAATATATTTGGCATCGGCCTTAAATGGAATCTCGATATGTTGTCATTTAAATTTAAATAATCAGAATAATGAGCAATAAAAAATCTATCTGGAAATATATCCCGACAGGAGTTCCCTGTTTGGTAATTATTTTGGCAATCTTTACCTATATAGGTTCGATAATGGGTGTGCCGAATATGTTAAATACGATGATGAAGACATCTCACGACTTGCTGCTTAATACGTGTCTGTTCCTGATGGCAGTCTGTGTGTTGTCTGGAGCCTTGGGAAAATTGTTCCTCGAGTTTGGTGTGGTCAAGATGTTCGAACGTCTGCTCAGACCTCTGATGCGACCTGTGTTTAACCTTCCGGGTGTAGCATCGTTGGGTGCTGTGCTGACTTTCCTGTCTGATAATCCGGCGATTATCTCTTTGGCTAATGATAAAAAATTTGCAAGCTATTTTAAAAAATTCCAATATGTGTCGTTGACAAATTTCGGTACAGCATTTGGTATGGGATTGCTAGTAATTGTGTTTATGATTGGTCAGGGCTATTATAGTGAGCCACTTATTGGTTTTATAGGTGCGATAATCGGTTGTATCGTATCGACTCGTCTGATGCAGTACTTTACATTGAAAGCATATCCAGAATATGCTAAGGAAAATGCTGCTGAGGAGGCATTGGAAGAGGTTGTCGAAAATAAAAACGAAGATAAAACATTGTTCTTGCGAATACTTGACTCGTTGCTCGATGGTGGTCGTATGGGGGTTGAAGTCGGCCTTGCAATTATTCCGGGTGTATTGATTATCTCAACATTGGTGTTCTTGTTGACCAATGGTGCTCCAGCAGAGGGCTACAACGGAGGAGCATATCAGGGTGTAGAATTGTTGCCGATGTTGGCTCAGAAGATTGATTTCATTTTCGAATGGTTGTTCGGATTTACAGACCCACACTTGGTTGCGTTCCCGATTACAGCCCTGGGAGCTGTTGGTGCAGCACTTGGTCTGGTGCCCAATTTTGTTGCACACGGTTGGATTGACGGCAATGCAATCGCAGTGTTTACGGCTATCGGTATGTGCTGGAGCGGTTATCTGAGTACTCATACTGCAATGCTTGATTCGATAGGTTATCGTCACTTGACTCCCAAGGCGATTCTCGCACATACAATAGGTGGTCTGGTTGCAGCAATCGTTGCTCACTGGATTTATGTAGTCGTTAATTTGCTTTAGTGAATATAAACTTTGGCACAAAAATAGTACTATACGCAATCGGATAATGTGCGTATAGTTATGAAAAAGTATCGTTGTTTAGTTTGTGCCTGGATTTACAATCCAAAGACTGGAGCTCCTGATGACGGGATTGCTCCGGGAACAGAGTTCGAAGATTTGCCTGAGGATTGGACCTGTCCGCTATGTGGAGAGAGGAAGGATATGTTCGAACCTGTTGTTAATGATTAAAAAGAGGGTATCCAAACGGATACCCTCTTTTCTCTATTTCTTGACCATATTTTTATTGATGAACAACAAAAACGAATCTCGGTACATATCGCCAATCGGAATTTTTTTACCATCAGTCAGTAAAATACGATTGTATGAGATTTCGACAATGTGATCGAGATTGATGATGTATGAACGATGAACACGCATAAATCTCTCAGGGGGCAACTTTTGTTCCATAATACTCATACTCAGCAACGGCATCTCGTTCGAACCTCCACTTATGAATATCTTGACATATTCGCCTTGGCTCTCAATGTAGGTGATGTTTGAGAATGGAATCTTCACCATACGCTGATCGGATTTTACAAAGATATAATCGAATTGTTCTTCAGTGGTAGGTTCTGTATGTTTGATAAGATTCCAATGATTTTGAGCCTTCATTGCAGCCCGAAGAAATTCGTCATATCCAAACGGCTTGAGAAGGTAGTCTAAAGCATCAACTTTGAATCCTTCAATTGCATACTCCGAGTAGGCTGTCGTGAAGATAATCATAATATGATTTTGCAGCGATTTTACAAATTCAAGACCTGTAATGTCTGGCATATTGATATCAACAAACATTAAGTCAATATCTTCACTATTAACGATATCCAACGCATTTGCAGCTGATTTACATTGTGCTTTAAGTTGCAGAAATGGTGTACGTTTGATGTAACTTACAGTTTGCTGTAATGCTAATGGTTCATCATCAATTGCAATGCATCGTATCATTGTTTATCGGTATTTTAAGTGTTGTTGTATACACCTCGGGGGCGTTGTTTATCTCTAAAGAGTGTCTATTGTTGTAGAGTAGTTGCAATCGTTTTTTGATATTTTCAAGTCCAATACCGCCAGATTCCTCTTGTTTGTGGTTATTGCTGTTTGTAACCACACAGCAAAGGTACGAATCAGAAATGTTGATATCAATATATATAAACGATTTTTTGATTGAACTGATTCCGTGTTTGAAAGCATTTTCAATGAAAGGTTGCAATAAAAGTGGCGGAATCATTACATCAGGGATATTCGTAGGTGTATTTATTCTGATCTCAACCGAGCTATCATATCTGATACTCATCAGAGCTATGTAGTTGCGGGTGAATTGCAACTCTCGACTTAGCAATACAGTTTGGCTGCTTGTGTCGTACAGAACATAACGCATAATTTTTGAGAGTTCGATAATTGTATGCTTAGCATCTTCGGAACTGATATCAATCAGAGCGTGAATGTTGTTCAGTGTATTCATCAGGAAGTGTGGACTCAACTGATGTTTTAGGTATTCGAGTTCGGCTTCGGTATTTTGGTTTTTCAGTTCACTCATAGTTTGTTGGTCTTTGATAGACTTGAACAGCAAGCGAATTGAAATCGTAACACCGATAGTTGTGAATGCTATTATGATGTCATTAATCAGCGAGATCTTCCACCATTGGATTTTAGGCTTAGTATAATATTGAAGTCTGTTATGTTTGTCTTTACGGTCGAGTCTTGGAGGTTTATTCTTTTCGATTTCGATTAATTCGAGAGCTTTTTGTTCTCGAATATGGCTTTCGATCTTGATGTTTTTGTACGTAGCTTGCGGGTTCAGTGTGATTACCAAAACCGAGAATATCCCCGTCAGAAGGAAAAACAACCAACGGCGATTCCCTTTGTGCAGGAATCGAGGAATAAGCCACAGAATATTGATTAAAAATATGACGAAGAAGGGAATTAATCTGTTCCACCAACTGTAAAGTGATCGTAAATCCCACGTGTGAAGTTCTCTGTCATAAGCCCACGATGTGGGGATAATAGCGATCAGTATCCAGATGACCGAGTAGACCAGAATTTCAAGTACTCTCTGGTTCAAATATGGACGTATAGATTTGGGGACTATCTTAATCATAATTTATTAAATGTGTTTATTTTCAGCATTATATTTTCTATTTGCATTTGTCAGGAACATACCTGTCATATATCTGCTGAAGTTTGAAAGTTTTATATCATCTGGGTTCACGGCAATCTGGAAGTAATCTATCGAATTGTCATCTTGTTGTGTTTCGATGATTACGAGTTCCGGAACACCTATCTCTAAATTGGTTCGTGGGTTTTTGAAAATTGGATCCATATCGATAGAGATGCGTTGATTGCTTTTGTGGTCAACCAGAATTAATCTTTTGAAACTACTTTCGAGTGTTGGCACCAACTTATCGAACGAGATTCCGACCAATTTATTGAGCAGTTCTTCGGTTTCCGGGGTAATGTATTTATCAAAAGATTCAATTTCAAGGCGATGTTTTACCTGTTCTCCGGTTGAAAAGTTTTTGACTTTGATCTCGAAGTAGTATTTATTCAGATTGGAGTAGTGGCGTATACGTATTTTATGACGTATAGGGGCTTTTTTGACATATTCGTTATAAAAAAGACAGTCCCGAGTGTCGAAGTAGAACGTGCGATAGGAGCACATTCTAATCCCCCCAACTTCGAGCACTCGGAATCTGTCGCCTAACGAAAATAAAATGTTACCAACCTTTTTTGCTGATGATGTATACTTAATTTTAGTTCTAGTTGCTTGATCTTCCGAACTTATATCCGCTGACGTCGCATTAATGATGTGTTCAACGGCGTTCAGTATATCACCACTCAGCATTGTTGCAAATTTATTATGTAAACTAAAACCTACTACAAAGATAGTGTGAGAATTCAAAAGGGTTAAATATTTTCAATGAACTACCCGATATATCAAACGAACAGAAATTATATATATTATAAACAAAAGGAGTCATTATGACTCCTTTTGTTTTGATTTTAATTATTTCAGTTTTTCTTTGTATTTATCTACTTGATTTCGAATTGCGTCGAGACCCTGATCAATAGCCTCTTCGAAACTTTTACAGCGACGTTCTGCCAGCAGCTCATCGCCAGGAACGGTAATTTTGATCGTAGCCACTTTGTTGCCGTTGTCGAAATCTTTGTCGAGTTTGAGTGTAACGTCGACCGAAACGATGTTGTCAATAAAACGATCGATTTTTGCGACTTTAGCTTCGATAAAGTCGATCAATTTTTTGTCGGCATCGAACTTAACCGATTGGATCTTGATGTTCATAATTTATCCTCCTAATCTTTTTTAGCCCGTGGGTGGGCTTTGTGATAAACTTCTTTCAGATGTTCAATAGTATTATGCGTATAAACTTGAGTCGCTGACAAACTTTCGTGTCCGAGTAGCTCTTGAATACTTCTCAAGTCTGCCCCCTGATTCAGCAGGTGGGTTGCATACGTATGTCTCAGAACGTGAGGGCTACATCTGCCTGTAACGCCAAAACTTTCGAGTGTTCGTTTGACAATTCGGTACACATATCCTTTTGTCAACGGTTCTCCTTTCGAGGATAAAAATAGAAATTTTTCGGGTGTTTTCCAAATATTTTCTGTAAAAAATTTATCTGCGAATGAAATTAATTTTTCTCGCAGTTTTTTCGGAATTGGCACTATTCTCTCTTTTGAACCTTTTCCTTTGACTTTCAATTGGTTGAAATCAGCCGAGAAATCGCCTGTTTTTATATCTCTCAATTCAGCTTGTCGTACTCCTGTTGCGTAGAAGAATAGAATTACTAATTCATCACGACAACTTTCATAATCGTCGGGTGGTGTATCGAACGTATTCAAAATTTGTTCCATACGATTTTGGTCGACGAATACGGGCAGTCGGCGAGGAGTTTTAAGACGTTTGATACTGCGAAACGGGTCTTGGGTGGTTGTTGTCCCCTGATTATGGCAGTATTTCCAGTACGAGTGGATTACGCTAAGGTAGGTGTTTATGGATGATGCTTTGAGATTATCTTCTTTTTTTAGAGACATAATCCATTCGCTGATATCTTCTTCATTGAAGATGTCTCCGGTGAGTTCGTTTGTGTCGAGTCCGAGAAAAAAACAAAACCGACGAAGAACCTCAAGATAATGAGTCTTCGTCGATTCTGAATATCGTCTTTCTGCAACCAAATATTCTAAGAAACGGTCTACCATATTTCAAATAATTGTGGTCAATTTTTGACCTGTGGCCGTAGGTCGCAGAGAGATAAATCTCCGAGAGTACAGACTATTCGTCGTCTCTGTTCAGAGATTCAACGTAAATTGCGTGGAGTCTGTTTGCACGATTAACCACCGACGGTTTTGTAAAATATTGACGACGGCGGAGTTCTTTCAAGACACCTGTTTTTTCGTATTTACGTTTAAATTTTTTGAGAGCTTTTTCGATATTTTCGCCCTCTTTAACTGGCATAATAATCATAACGGTTATTTTTTATTTATTTGTTTTCAAATCTGTTTACTTGGTGCGGACTTAGGATTGGTATCACAATTTTTTTTACGGAAAACCACATAAGGACTCAACAATCGAGCCTCATCTGGTAGCAGTGTTTCGTCGTTTTTCATCTCTGTGATATTATTCCAACCTCCTTTCGATTCTCTGATTTTTAGCACTCTGTCCGCAATATGATTACTCAAATAAGGGTGCTGTCTCAGAATTTTTTCGGGTGCAAAGTTAATATCAATTTTTTGAATTTCAGCACTGTCTGCAAAAAAATTTTTATTCAATTGTTCGATAACTTTATCTGTTATTCCGTAGACCTCCGAGATTTGCTCGATTGAGACAAATCCTCCCAGACTATTTCTGTATTTTAAGATTCGACTGCTAAGTATAGGACCGATGCCTTTTACGGCACATAGTGCTGCTGAATCAGTTTTGTTGATATCACTTTTTTGATTTTTATTTTGAGTCTGTTTTGTTTGTGTATTCTCTTTTGGGAATTGCATATATGGAGCAAGTCTCTGAAGCATCGAGTCGGATACAACAAAACTTTTACCAAAGTCAGCTGCAGTTCTGAATTTTGCACCGGCTTGTCGATAGTTGTCAATCGCCTTTGCTTGTTTTTCACTGAAACCGAGTCGTTGCAGGTCGTGGGTTGATACAATATTGGGATCGAATTGGAATAGAGTATCTTCGGTTGCTTGAATTACAGTGTCGGTTGGGTAGTCCTTCTTAACCTGAATGATTCTGCCCAATGATGATTTGTTGGCAATTCTGATAGAGATGATAATCAGTGTTGCGACTCCCAGAATTATGACAGCCCAACGTTCATCTTTGGTGAAACTCAACAATGTGCTGAATATGTTTTTTATGGATTTCATTCCGAATCAGATCCTGTGCCGAGTGTGAATTTTTGGTAGTATTCTGAAGGTGACTTTATTAGTTCTCCCAAATTTAATTTGTCCCAGATTTGATCAATGCGGTCAATCGTGTTGCGGTCTGTAGTAGTTGGATTAGGCCAGCGTCGGAGTGTTCCATTTAGTCCGTTGGTTTTGCGACGTGCATCAATGATTAACACATCGTTTATGGTGAATGTCAAATCTCGGTCTGCATCGAAATTGGCAAGTGCCCACCACACCAAATCTTTTGCTGTGATTTGGTCGATATCCGAGTCAACTACAAGTGTGAATTTAATGCCTGAAATACCATTAGATAACCAAATCTGTTCAATGCTGTTTTTAAGTTGTTCGATGTTAGTTAGTGTGCGGTCGGCATTGATAACCAAAGTGCTCCATTTTGATGCGAATGTTGTGTCAATTCTCTCGATGCCTTTGGTGAGGGTAAACTCTGTGGGAAGTCCGATTGGTTCGATATCGGAGTATATATCAACAGAAGTTAAATCAAGAGCAATTTTCCCGCCACTGCCGAGTTCTTGAGCTGCGTGGTCCAGAATATCCAGCGGTCCCTGACTAAGCAGTATATTTTTTCGTTTGGTTCGAGAAATATATTTTGCAATAAGTTCATTGTCACATAAATCAATGCCATCGGGTAGTATTATCAATGCCTTATTGAACATCATTTGTCCTGCACCCCATAGCCCTGAGGCAACTTTGAAACCTTGTTGTGGGAATGTGTTGCTGATAGTGACAAGGGCCAGATTGTGCATACCACCTTCGGGTGGCATTTTCATATCCGAGATTTCGGGTTGCATCAGTAGCCTGATCGGTGCCAGGAAAATTCGTTCTGTTGCCAATCCCAGCAGTGCATCTTCCTGAGGCGGAATGCCGACCAGCGTGGCTGGATATACTGCATTGTGACGATGTGTGATACAGGTCACTTCCATCTGTGGAAAATAGTCTTCCAGAGAGTAGAATCCTGTGTGGTCACCGAAAGGTCCTTCCAATACTTTTGGTGCAGATATGTCCACAAATCCCTCAATTACGAAATCACAATCCGATGGAACGTGCAGCTCGTTGGTCAGACATTTTACAAGTTCGACGGGTTTGTTGCGGATAAAACCTGAGAGAATCCACTCGTCAATTCCGTCTGGTAGCGGAGCCGTGGCTGAATAGGCATAGGCTGGATCTCCTCCAAGACAGACAGCTACGGGCATTTTCCCGCCGTGTTTTTTCCAGGCGTTATAGTGTTTAGCTCCTGTTTTGTGAGGGTGCCAATGCAGTGCAGCCGAGTGTTTGCCCATAATCTGCATTCGATACATACCTATGTTGCGAGAACCGCTTTCTGGATCTTTGGTTGTTACCATTGGCAGGGTTATGAATCGTCCTCCATCATTGGGCCAACATTTCAGAATGGGTAGTCTCGATAAATCTGCATCTTCATTTTTCCAAATGACCTGCTGGCATTCGCCTTTGCGAGTCGAATATTTTGGAAGCCATTTTGAAGCCTCTGCTGCCAGCGGAACCATTCGCAATTTATCTGAAAATGAGGATTTCGGAGCAGTGACGATCTCCCAGATTTTGTAGATTCTCTCGGCGAGTTTGTCGAGTGAATCTACTCTCAGAGCAGAGCATATTCTGCTCTGACTGCCATACATATTGATCAGTACCGGGAATTCGGTCCCGTTGTTCTCGAATAGCAATGCCTTGCCGCCATTGGGACTTTTTGAAACTCGGTCTGTTATTTCGGCAATCTCCAATTCGGGATTAACATAAGTTGATATCTTTACAAGTTCGTTCGATTTATGTAATGTCTCTATAAAATCTCTTAATCCACCCATTATTCTAAGTTGTTAAGTATTAGAATATTTCCGCCTTTATCTTGATTGTTGATTATTAATTGACCGAAGTCGGTATTTACACTACCCTTGCTAGTTGCGGGGAATGAGCCGTTCTTGATATGGTGCAATGCGGTCTGTAAAAGAGGTTCTTCCGTATCGCCCAACTCTTTGTATGGCATATTCAAATCTTCATTTATTTTGAAATCAGGAGTAATGCCTGTCTCACTAAAGGTTTTCATATTGCAGTCGTAGATTCTTGCCACAATAGGATGTAGTATCCATTTTGAGTTTTTGTCTTTCAGTTCGACCGCCGATTGGTTCTTGCCTCGTGTGGTGTGCCCGATTACATAAACATTCTTCAAATATGGTTTGGTACACAAAATAATGGTTTCGCTTGCCGATGCAGTCACTCCGCTGGTGAGGACATACAGTCGTTCAATCTCGATTTTGTTATTGGTGACCGTACTGTTGGTCGAGGTTTTTAGAGTTAGGTTAATATCTTTTGTATTGTTAAGTTTTTTGTTGCAGACCTGTTGAATGAATGTTGATCCGAGTTTGTCTTTCGGGATAATCAGACTGCCCAAGAACTGAGCCATATTCAGCAATCCTCCCGAGTTGTATCGTAAATCAAGTACCAATTCAGATATGCCTTCCTTGCGGAATTTCGAGAATTCGTTTATGAGATCCTGAGAGTTTGACGAGAATGACTTGTAGCATAAATAGCCAATTTTCTTGTTATTGTCTGTGATGATTTTCGATGCCCATATAGGTTTTGTTGGGTATTGTGCAACGGATAGTTGAGCAGTCGGATCTGTGTCTTTTAGAAGAATTTCTTTGTCTGAGAGTTGGGTGTATTTTATTTTTACACTGCTTAGCCCTTTCAGAGCATCGTCCGAATCGATATATTTGTCATTTATTTTATAGATGATGTCTCCACGTTTGAGTCCGGCCTTTGCTGCAGGTGAATCTGGGAATACATAATATATAAAATATATATAATGTGTTGATGATGAGTTGTCCGTTTGGACAATCGAAGTCTTTGAGTATTTGTATGTAATTCCGAAACCCGTGTCAGACTCGGAATTGTAACTTGCTTTGGATCCTGAGTAGTCGGAATTCTCTTCGATGTATGAGAATCGGTCACCATAAGTGTCACCATAATTATAGAGCAGAGATTGGAAATACTCTTTGGCTTCACGAGTATTGTAGGTCTTTGTGTATGAATCAGGAATGTGCTCGTTCCAGAGATACCAATGGGACATCAAATCATATATGCGTTGGTTTTCTTTATTGTCGCCGGATAGTGGCTCATTGATGCCTATTTCATCTTTTTTGCACGATTGAAGTGTCGATATCCCAATGATTAAAAACGCACTCAGAGCTAATTTGAAGGGATGTTTTATAGTCATAACTTAAAAATATTTATAAAAATACGCGATAAAATTATGAAAATTAAATAAAAATTCGTACTTTGCCGAAATAAAATTTTAATTTTTCTCAAAAAAAAAGATATAAGACTTATGAAAACTTACCAATCAGACGAAATCAAAAATGTGGTTCTTCTGGGTAGTTCAGGTTCAGGAAAAACTACCCTTGCCGAAGCAATGGCATTCGAAGGTAAAGTAATTGAACGACGTGGTGCAATTGAGTCAGATTCGACAATTTCCGACTACACCGAAATCGAACATATCTACAAACGCTCGATATACTCGTCTCTGCTTTTTACAGAGTTCAACTCAAGAAAACTCAATATATTTGATACTCCGGGATCAGATGATTTCTGTGGTGGACTTTTCTCGGCATTCGCTGTTGCAGATACAGGCGTGATGTTGTTTAATGCTCAGAATGGTTTTGAGGTAGGTAGCGAAATCCAAGCTCGTTATGCTCGTAAATATGCTAAGCCATTGATCGGCTTTGTAAACCAACTCGATTCTGAAAAAGCTAACTGGGATATGACCATCGAATCTATCCGCGAAAGTTCGCCTGTTAAACCCGTAGTTGTTCAATTCCCTGTGAATCCGGGTCCTGATTTCGATTCGATTGTGGACGTGCTTACAATGAAGATGTACAAGTTCAAAGGCGATACAGGTATCCGCGAAGAGATGGAAATTCCAGCAGAATTGAATGACCGTGTAGAAGAGTATCGTAGCATTTTGGTTGAGACTGCTGCCGAAAACGACGAGGCTCTGATGGAAAAATTCTTCGATGAAGGAGCATTGACTATCGACGAAGTACGTAAAGGTTTGAGCCTTGGAGTTGCACATCAAGGAATGATGCCAATATTCTGTGGATCAGGAAAAATGGATATCGGCGTTAAACGTTTGATGGAATTTGTAATCAATGTTACACCATCTCCGGATAAAGCTATCCCGATGAAATTGAATGATGGTACTCCGATTGTGGCAGATATGTCAGCTGAAACTGTTCTGTATGTATTCAAGACTGCTGTTGAACAACATATCGGTGAGGTCTCTTATTTCCGTGTAATTTCAGGTAAGGTTGTTGAAGGTCAGGAATTGGTGAATTCAGCAAACGGTAATAAAGAAAAGATTTCTCAAATGTTTGCTGTCGCAGGTAAAAACCGTGTTAAAGTTGCAGAAATGTGTGCAGGTGATATCGGTTGTACAGTTAAACTTAAATCTACAAAAACTGACAATACACTCTCGACATCAGGTGATGTTAAGATTGAACCTGCAATGATGCCGTCACCACGTTATCGTTGTGCAGTTCGCGCCGTAAATACAAGTGATGAAGAAAAATTGGGTGAATTGTTGAACCGTATGCGTGCAGAAGACCCGACAATCTTGGTTGAATACTCAAAAGAACTTAAACAGACTATTCTTCAAGGTCAGGGCGAACACCATCTCAATATCTTGAAATGGACTCTTGCTAATCAACACAAACTTGAAGTCGAATTCTTCGCACCGAGAATCTCTTACCGCGAAACTATTACAAAAGTTGCTCAAGCAGGTTATCGCCACAAGAAACAATCTGGAGGTGCAGGTCAGTTTGGTGAAGTTCATATGATTATCGAGCCATATACAGAAGGTATGCCCGATCCTGTTAAATATAAAGTTGATGGAAAAGACCTCAATATCAACATCAAATCTAAGGACGAAGTCGAACTGGAATGGGGTGGAAAACTCGTATTCTGCAGTGCGATTGTCGGAGGTTCTATTGATGCACGTTTCTTGCCGGCAATTCAAAAAGGTGTGATGGAAAAGATGGAAGAAGGTCCTCTGACAGGTTCTTACGCACGTGATATCCGCGTAGTTGTTTACGATGGTAAGATGCACCCAGTAGATTCAAATGAACTTTCATTTAAGTTGGCAGGTCGTAACGCATTTAAGGAAGCATTCCGTACAGCAGGTCCTAAGATTATGGAACCAATCTATAGCGTAGAGGTTCTTGTTCCGTCAGATAAGATGGGTGATGTAATGAGTGACTTGCAAAACCGTCGTTCAATTATCGAAGGTATGGGTAGCGAAAAAGGTCTCGAAAAGATTACAGCACGAGTTCCTCTGGCAGAGATGTACCGCTATTCTACAACCTTGAGTTCGTTAACCAATGGCCGTGCAACACACACAATGAAGTTTGCTTCATACGAACAGGTTCCGTCGGATGTTCAGGATAAGTTGCTGAAGGCTTATGCAGAAACTGAAAACGAAGACTAATTAATTGTCTGATATATGAAACGCTAGTCCGGTATGAGAATATAATTTCTCCATACCGGATTGGTGTAAAATGTTATTAGGTGGAATCCGAAAAACCCAAACAGAGTAGGAAAATTGATTTTTTGTAGAATGAAAATGAGATTGAGATTGAGATCAATTTTGATTGCCGGATTAGCAATGCTGTCAGTGGGCACATTGTTCGCGCAAGAGAAAAACGACAAACTTCTGACCATTTTGCGAGAGGAGTTGACTCAGCAAATGAAGGAGTTGCAAAAAGGAGAATTCCCTCCGTATCAAATGAATTATCGAGTTATTGATAAAACTGTATCACAAGTATCCACATCGTTTGGTTCGTTGACTGCATCAATTCATACAAGATCGGTTCGATTTGTTCCGCAAATCAGAGTAGGTTCATATGAGTTTGATAACTTTAAGAACCGCCATATGGGTGCAGGATACAACAGAAACGGAGCCCTCTCGTCAGCTGCATTGCCATTGAATGTTGAAGGTGGTGAAGCGGCTATTCGTCAGGCAATATGGAACGAAACAAATAATCGCTATCAATTTGCTCTTAGTGTATTCCGCAACGATTTAGCAAATAAGAGTGTTAACGTAGCAAGTGATGATAAAGCTCCGTGTTTTTCAGATGCTGAAGTTGAAAAGTATTACGAAGAGGCACTGCCCGAAGAAAAGTGCAAACTTGATCTTGATGAGTGGGCTGAAAAGTTGAAAAAAGTATCTGCCGTATTTGATAAAGATAAGAAAATTTTGAGTGGATCGGCATCAATAACTTATACTGTTGAACGTAGATATTTTATTGATACAGAAGGCCGTGAAGTTGTGCAAAACTTGACTTATGCACGTGTTATGGTCAATGCACAAACAAAGGCTGACGATGGTATGGAATTGCCGTTGTATCTGTCATATTTTGCTTACGAACCTCAGAATCTTCCTTCTGTAGAAAAGATGGTCAGCGATGCTGATGCTATGGCTGACAAGGTGTTGGCATTGAGGGAGGCTCCGATTGTTGATCCTTATACAGGCCCGGCAATCCTTTCAGGTGCAGCATCAGGTGTATTTTTCCACGAAATCTTTGGCCACCGTATCGAAGGTCAACGTATGAAGAGTGATCGTGATGGTCAGACATTCAAGAAACTCGTAGGTCAATATGTATTGCCCAAGACAATGAACGTTTATGATGACCCAACTCTGAAATCATACAACGGCGAAGATTTGAATGGTTACTATAAGTTTGACGATCAAGGTATTCGCGGTGAACGTGTACACGCAGTTAAAGATGGTAAATTGCAAGATTTCCTGATGACACGTACCCCGATTGACAACTTCCCACGTAGTAATGGTCACGCACGCGGTATGGACGGATTCGATCCTGTGTCTCGTCAGTCAAATCTGTTGATTGAGTCTTCAGAAAATCTGACTGAAGAAGATCTCCGCAAACTGCTGATCGAAGAGGTTAAGAAACAAGGTAAGGAGTATGGTTATTACTTCAAGTCTGTTACCGGAGGTTTGACAATGACCAGCGTAGGTCAAACAAACTCGTTCAGCGTAAATCCTGTAGAGGTTTACAAGGTCTTCGTAGATGGTCGTCCAGATCAATTGGTTCGAGGTGTTGACCTTATCGGTACTCCGTTGTCAATGTTCTCGAACATTATTCACGCAGGAGGCGATAGCGAAGTGTTTACCGGAATGTGTGGTGCTGAATCAGGTTCAATCCCTGTAACTGCAATCTCACCTACAATTTTGGTTAATAAAGTTGAAATGCAAAGAAAAGCAAAATCAAACGAATTGCCTCCAATTCTTGAACGTCCGTAATCTTGTGGGGAGAATAAAAATTTGAAAGACAATGAAAAGATTTAACAGATATATATTAGCAGTCGTTGCAATGTTTACGGCTGTAGCGGCTTATAGCCAGACTCCAGATGACAAGGCAATCATTGATGCTATGAAGTCGGAGATGAACAGAAATAAAGAAAACCTTCAGTTGCCTGGTTATACTACACCTTATTTCTTGTCATACGCATTTTGTCGTTCACATCAGTTCAATGTTTCGGCATCATTGGGCGCAATTACATCAACTCACGACAGACCTTGGACAGCTCACGGTACAACACGTCTGCAAACAGGTGATTATCACCGAAACAGTGACCCGTTCTATCACGGACAGTTTGGTCGTGTAGTTATGCCAGCAGATGCTAATGAGCAGGCAATTAAGAATGGATTTTGGACATTCTCAGATATGCTTTACAAGGCTGCGTTGAAGAACTATGCTGCGAAGGTTGCAATCCGCACGAATAATCCTTTGACTCCCGAAGAAGAGGCAATGGACGATTTCTCACAGATTGAACCGATTGTTCGTGTTGTAGAAAGAAAAGCAGAATTTGAGTATGACCATAAAGAGTGGGAGAAACGTATTGCCGAATTGTCGGCTGTCTTCAATGAATATCCTGAACTGATGAACAGCCGTGTGGTGATGAGTGGTCTTGAAATGGTAATCTATAAGACTACTACCGAAGGTGTTGAGACTATTATCCCGTTGTCATTGATGTCGGTTTCTGCAGTGGCTATGGTTCGTACAGAAGATGGTTATTCATTCTCGGATAGTTGGCAGCTGGTGAGCCAGACTCCAGGTCAAATGCCGAGCCAGGAAGAGATGATTAAGCAGGTGCGAAAATTTGCTGAAAGTCTGACTAAACTCAGAACTGTTAAACCTATCGAAGAGTATTATGCAGGTCCGGTATTGTTTGAAGATGGTGCTGCATTGGGTGTATTTACATCAAATCTGTTTGCTCCACAGACAGCCCTTATCGCCGGTCGTACACGTATCGACAGACAGGCTGCTCCGACAATCGAAAACCGTATTGGAAAGAAGATTATTGACTCACGACTGACTGTAAAAAACTATAGTACTTTGGCAAAATATAATAACACTCAGTTGATGGGTGCTTATGAAATTGATGCTGAAGGTGTAGTGCCTGAAAAAGAGATCACTTTGGTTGAAAACGGTATTATGCGTAGAATGCTCAATAGCCGTGTCCCGACATTGAAGAATCCGACCTCTACAGGTAGATCACGTTATGTGCTCTCAGCCACAGATATCGCGTTTGTAACAGCTCCGGGTACGGTACACATCTCTGTGTCAAAGGGTATTAAACACGATAAGATGAAGAAAGAACTTATCAAAGCCGTAAAAGAAGAGGGTCTTGAATATGGTTATATCGTGCGTAAGAACGCAGGTTTAGCAACTCAGATTTTCCGCGTTAGTGCGAAAGATGGTTCTGAAACACAAGTTGGTGCTTGTTCAGTGACAAAAGTAGAATTGGCTAAGATTAAACGTTTGTTGGCAGTATCTTCAAGAGAAAACGTTGCAAACATTATTCTTAACAACGCAACTTTGGCATCGTTCATTTATCCGTCAGCAATTCTGGTTGACGATGTTGAAATCAATAAGACAGATGCAAAGAAATCACAGGCTCCGTCACTCGAATTCCCGCTGAAACGTCAGTAGTGCTTCTCAGACATAATAACAAAAATAGCATCTCGTCAGAGATGCTATTTTTTTGTTTTGCGAAATAAGTTGCTGATTAGACAGAAAAAACGTACCTTTGTGAAGAAAATTGAAAGTGTTTTCTAATTGTAGATTGTAAGTTGCGAATTTGATTCAGAATGAAAGTTATTTTCCTGAGTGTAAGTCGAATAAATCGAATAGAAGGACGTGGTATATATCCTGATTTGATGCGGAAATTTCGCGATGAAGGTTGGGACGTGTATATAGTTTCACCTGTTGAAAGACAGTTCGGTCAACCCACTGCATTGAAACAGGTCGATGGAGTTCATGTGCTGAATGTAAAAACACTAAATATTCAGAAAACAAATGTCCTGGAAAAGGGTCTCGCAACAATATTGCTCGAATCACAATACAAGGCTGCAATAAAAAAATATCTGAGTGATATAAATTTTGATTTGATTCTTTATGCAACTCCTCCTATTACACTGAATAGTGTGATATCTTATCTCAAACAGAAGAATCAAAATGCGGTGTCATATCTTCTGTTGAAGGATATATTTCCGCAGAATGCAGTCGATTTAGGTATGTTTAAACAATCAAGTCTGCTGTATAAATATTTCCGTAGAAAAGAGGAACAACTCTACAGACGATCAGATTATATCGGTTGTATGTCGCCTGCTAATGTTAAATTCTTGCTAAAACACAATAAGTTTGTGTCAGCTGACAGGGTTGAGGTTGCACCGAATAGTTTGGAGGTTGTTGCACATCCGATTGTTGAAAATAGAACTCAGGTGAGAGAAAAGTTTGGATTGCCTGCGGATCGTCCGATATTCATTTATGGAGGTAATCTCGGAAAACCACAGGGAATACCGTTTCTGATAGAGTGTCTTGAAGCTAATGCTAATCGTCAGGATTGCCATTTCGTAGTGGTAGGCAATGGTACTGAATACTCTAAATTGAAAACTTGGAGTGAAAAGGCAAATTATCAAAATATAACTATATTATCTCGATTGCCGAAGGAGGATTACGATCTGCTGGTTCAGAGTTGTGATGTGGGATTGATATTTCTTGATCATAGATTTACCATACCGAATTATCCGTCACGGTTGCTCTCGTATATCGAGTATAAGATGCCAATTATTGCAGCAACCGATCCGAATACAGATGTGGGAACAATTGCTCAAGAAAATGGTTATGGATATTGGTGTGAGAGTAACGATGTCGAAGCGTTTACAAATTGTGTCAATAAGTTTGTGAATGATAAACATTCAATTGTCGAAATGGGAGAAAATGGTTACAAATATCTGTTGGCAAACTACCGAATCGAAAATACGTATGACGTGGTAGTAGAACACATTAACAAATAGAGGTTATGTATAGAAGAGGTCTGAAACGTATTATAGATTTTTTGGTGGTCTTTGTTGTGTTGTTGGTAATCTGGCCTTTGTTGGTGGTTATTACAATTTGGCTGAGTATTGCCAATAAGGGGGCTGGAGCATTCTTTAC
>JAEIGA010006034.1_pt1 | contig 18436 bp, 8 predicted proteins | sample 9270691 | NCBI WGS metagenome assembly JAEIGA01 (sample SAMN17057246, study PRJNA624740) | gut metagenome | biome: biome; isolation source: fecal sample | host: Bos grunniens | place: China: Xizang | collected 2019
AGAGATAGAATTTGATTATGACAATATATTAGAAAGTTCGATAACATTCGGTGATGAAATAACTTATGATTCTGTATTTAAGGAACTTGTTAGTGCAGGAGAAAAGATTGAAAAAATTACAACTACAAATACTACAACTGGGAAAACTAGCATTATAGCAGGGGCTATTAAAGGTAAAATTGATAGTGCCGTAACTCAAATAGGAACAATGTTAGATACTATAGATGCTCCCGAATCAGAATACGCTATTCTATTCGAAGACCGACGACTTGGTTCAACATTATACGGTGCCCTTGCAATTGGGACAAGAGGTATACTAATTGCTCACGAATTAAAAGAAGACAATACTTGGAACTGGACAACTGCTATAGATTCAAATGGTATCAATGCTTCAAATGTTGTTACGGGAACATTATTAGCAGATGTTATTAAAGCAGGTGTTTTATCTGATATTCAAGGTAATAGTTGGATTAATATGGAAGATGGTACTTTTAGCTTTGCTAATGGTCAATTAAGTTTTGACGGAAGCGAATTTATAGTTAAAATAGGAAGCGATACAATAGATGATTTATTAAATGCTACTTTTAATGTAATAACAAATAAAGAGCATATTGTTGTAACTTTAGATACAAATAGTTTCCCAGTAGATGATGTAAGTCATACTCTTACTTTTAGAGTATTACAAGGAAATACTACTAATGAAACGCCTTGTATTATAAATAAAATTACTCCTTCAAATGAAATAGAGGGTGTTAATTTTACAATCAATAATAATTCTTGTACTATGTCTATAAGTAAGGAAACTAGATTATTAAATGTAGTAGAAGAATCCTTTGAAGTTGAATTGGAAGTCAAAGATTATAAGATTTATAAAACTATAACTTGGTCTACAGTATCTCAAGGAAGAGATGGTAAAGACGGAACAAATGGAACACCAGGATTAAATTCTTATTTCCACGTAAAATACTCACCTGTAGAAAATCCAACTTCGGAGCAAATGAGCGAAGAAGTAAATACTTTTATAGGAACTTATGTAGATAATATAAAAGAGGATTCGAATAATCCCGAAGATTATACTTGGAGTAGATTTATTGGTGAAGATGGTAAAAACGGTGAAGAAGGAATTCCAGGAAAAGACGGAAAGGATGGTACAAGTTCTTATCTTCACATAAAGTATTCTAATGATATGGTTACTTTTACTGAAAATAATGGTGAAACACCTGGAGATTATTTAGGGCAATATGTAGACGAAATCAAAGAAGATAGTTTAGTGTTCAATGATTATATTTGGAAGAAAATCAAAGGTGAAGACGGTAAGGACGGTACTAACGGAACACCTGGGGTAAGTTCTTATTTCCATATTAAATATGCACCAAATAATAATCCTACTGCTGAAGAAATGACTGACACACCTCAACAATATATAGGAACTTATGTAGATAACAATATAGAAGATAGTGAAGACCCTAGTAAATATACTTGGATAAAAATACAAGGACAAGATGGTACTTCTATCTCAATAGACCATACTGTTGCTACTTTACCTACAACGGGTATAGTAGGGGAATATTATTATGTTACTAGCACAGGTGTTTTATGGAGATACGAAGAAGAAGGTTGGGTTGAACTTGGAAAAATACAAGGTGAACAAGGAATTCCAGGTAAAAATGGAGAAGACGGAAAAACAACTTATCTTCATATAAAATATTCTAATGATAATGGTGCGACTTTCACTACTAATGAAGGTGAAGACGTAGGTATGTATATGGGAACATATACAGATTTTACAGAAGAAGATAGTACAAATGTTGAAGATTATAAATGGGTTAAACTTAAAGGTGAAGATGGGGTTAATCCTAGTTATGTAAAAATAATAGAGAACAATAATATATTTATGATGGTTAAAGGTTCAAACAAATATACACCTTCTACTATAACATTAACTCCCGAATATACTAACTGTACTTTTGGTAAGTGGCAATATAGTAGAGATAATGGTGCTAATTGGACGACTGTAACAAGTGGACTTAATGGATTAGGTCTTTCAAATGGGGTTTTGACTATAGAGAATGATTCTCCATTATATACAGAAGACATCAATAGTATTTCTTTTAGGGTTACTGCAAGTGATGGTTCTTCTGATACAGTAACTGTTCCAAGATTAAAGGACGGTATAGATGGTGCTACTGGTGAAGACGGTGTTAGTGCTACAAATATATTCCTTACAAATGAAAACCATACTTTTATAGCAACAAGCGACGGAAAAGCTATAGAGTCAACAATTTCATTCGATATAAATGGATATGTTGGTACAGAGGAAAAAGCGGTAACACTTGGCGGAATAACAGGAACACCTACTGGAATGGAAGTTACTAAGAGCGGGTCTGGTACTACAAATGCAAAAATAACTATAAAAGTAACAAATGAAATGACAAGTTTAAATGGAATATTAACTATACCTTGTACTTGTAATGACATAACATTTAATAAACAATTCACATATGCTTTATCTGTTAGAGGTAAAGACGGTGAAGACGGTATAAATGGTACAAATGGTATAAATGGTACTTCTAGTTATTTCCACGTGAAATACGCTCCGAATGATAATCCTACGGCTAGTGAAATGACAGAAGAAGTAAATATTTATATAGGAACTTATGTTGATAACAATAAAGAAGACTCTAATAATCCTTCTGATTATAAATGGAGTAAGTTTATAGGACAAGATGGTAATAATGGTACGGACGGGTTGCCTGGTAAAGACGGTAAAGATGGTACAACTTATTATCTTCATGTTAAATATTCAAATGACGGTGTAACTTTTACTGAAAATAGCGGAGAGGTTCCTGGGGATTATTTAGGACAATTAGTAGATACTAATAAGGAAGATAGTTTAGTATTCAATGACTATACTTGGAAGAAAATAAAAGGTGAAGATGGAGAGGACGGAACACCTGGTGTTTCTAACTATTTCCATGTGAAATATTCTCCTGTTGAAAACCCTACTTCCGAGCAAATGACAGAAATACCTTCTGATTATATAGGAACTTATGTAGATGAAATTAAAGAGGATAGTTCCGACCCTAGTACGTATACTTGGACTAGATTTAAGGGACAAGATGGTAATGACGGTGAAAAGGGTATACCTGGTAAAGATGGTAAAGACGGAATTACTTATTATCTTCATATTAAATATTCTAATAATGGTACAACATTTACTGAAAACAATGGAGAAACGCCAGGAAAATATCTAGGTCAATTAGTAGATACTGTTGAAAAAGATAGTTTAGTATTTAATGATTATACTTGGAAGAAAATAGAGGGAGATGCAGGTGCTAATGCTTCTTATGTTAAAATAGTAGCGAGTAGTCAATCATTTTTGAAAACTGCTAACTCTACTTCATATAGTCCTAATTCTATCACATTGACACCGATATTTACAAATGCTACTTATGACAAGTGGCAATATAGTGTTGATAATGGAAATAATTGGACTAATATAACAAGTGGTTCTAATGGATTTACAATATCCAATAATGTTTTAACCATAGCAAACACTTGTTCGTTATATACAGATAGTATACAAAGTATATCATTTAAAGTTCTATCTAAAGACTCTTCTGTTTATGACATTATCACTATATTTAAATTAAAAGATGGTACAAATGGTGCTAATGCTATTAATATATTATTAAGTAATGAATCCCATATATTTGATGCTACAAGCGACGGGAAAGCTGTTGCAACTAATTTAACTATAAATGTATCGGGTTATGAAGGAACTTCATTAAAAGCCTGTAAAATAGGTACAATAACTGGATTGCCAACAGGCATGACGGCTACTATAAATAGCAATAATACAGTTTCGGCAAATATTAAATTAACTCTTACAAGCGATATGAATACTAAAAATGGTATGATTACAATTCCTGTAACTTGTGACGGTATTACTATAAATAAATCATTTAGTTATAGTTTAGCAATAGCAGGGGCAGATGGTTATTCACACAACTATAACTTAATAAGAAACTCTGCTTTCATATATGGAACTAAAAATTGGACATTAGGCACTAACGTAACCCTAGATGAAACAAAAACCTTCAATGGACACCCTTCGGTTAAGTCATCACAAACTGGATTGACAGAAGACAAATGGAGGGGTTGTATAAATCATTGTTTACCAAACAATCCAACTGATTTCAAAACAGGAGAAACTTATACTTATAGTTGTTATTATTATATAGAAGATAAATCAACTTTTGATAGCTCGATAAGTATGCAAATCAAAGGTAAAGATAGTACGGGAAGTGAGTTTGTTGTTGATAATGTGAGTGTTAGCACCAACAACATAGCAGAAGATAAGTGGACTAGAATATCTAAAACATTTACCTTTACTAAAGATTACTACAACTGTTGTGTTAGAGTACACGTAACAAGAAATGGTACGGCTTGGTTTACAGATTTTAAATTAGAAGAGGGAAGTAGAGCAACTAAATGGGTTGCTTGTCCCGAAGATACTGAAAGCTATGTTGACAATTTAATAATGGACTTACAAGACCAATTAGATAATAAGGTTGAAACTTATAGTCAAGATAATGACCCTAGTGTAAGCTGGACTACTACAGAGTTGAAAGCTAGGCACGAAGGTGATTTATGGTATAATCCTAATACTTTTGAAACAAAAAGATGGAGTGGTACAATATGGATATTATTACAAGATGCTGAAGCAAAATCTGCTAAAGAAATAGCGGAAACTAAGGCTCAAGTATTTACAGGAACACCATTTACTCCTTATTACAAAGGCGACTTATGGATTACCAAGTTAGATGGAACTGGTGTTGTTAAAACGTGTATTAGTACAAGGACGACGGGAAATTATATAGCTTCTGATTGGGCAGAAAGTCTTAAATATACGGATGATACTTTGGCGAATGAAGTTCAAAATGAATTGGCTAATCTTTCTATAGGTGGTAGAAATTACATTTTTCATGGTAAAGGTGACAATAACTTAGGTTTCTTCAAAAACTTTAGTAAGGTTGAGAATGGATATGGAGAACATACACTTACTTCGGCAAGACAACACAAGAATGTAAATATAAAAGATGGTTATTTAATAGCTTCTAGAGATTATATTGCTGGTAAAGAGGTAACCTTTTCTTTTGATGTAATGTATACACAATGGGATATCCCTCCAGAAGCAACTATCGGAGAGTTTTGGATTGGACAAAGATACCACGAACCTAATTGGACAGCAATTACAAAATTCAACATGCCGAGAGTAGGTTCTGATGGTTGCGAACTAAACAAATGGTATCATTTTAGTGGAACAAGAACAATTCCACCACTAGAAGTTGATAGCACTACTACGTCTTCAAGTATTCAATTTTACAACACTAACGCTGATGTAAGTGCAACTATTACATTTAGAATTAAAAATGTAAAATTAGAGTACGGAAATAGAGAAACAGATTGGACACCAGCACCCGAAGATACTGAAACTTATGTGGATAATTTAGTCTCTGATTTACAAGAACAATTAGACAATAAAATAGAAACCTATAGTCAATCTAATGACCCAAGTGTAAATTGGACTACAATAGAGGTAAAAGCTATTCATGCAGGTGATTTGTGGTATAATCCTAGCACTTCCGAAACTAAGAGATGGAGTGGTACGGCTTGGATATTATTACAAAATGCAGAAGCACAATCTGCTAAAAAATTGGCGGAAAGTAAAGCACAAGTATTTACTTCTACACCTACAGTTCCTTATTATGAAGGGGATTTATATATTACTGCTTTAGATGGAACTGGTGTTGTGAAAACTTGTATAAACACTAGAACGAGTGGTTCCTATACTGCTTCCGATTGGGTGGAAAGCTTAAAATATACTGATAATACTTTAGCAAATGAACTGCAAAAAGAGTTTAATAATCTTGCTATTGGCGGAATTAATTTATTAAGAAACGGAAATTTTGAAAATGGCTTAAATTATTGGACTAGCCACGATATGAATTCGGGCGGAACTAATAAATCCCTAAGTATTGCAAATAGTGGAGATTGGATTCCTCCAGGTAAAAAAGCATTACAAATAAAAGGTACTGATACTACGGATAGATATGGGGCTATAAGTTCAACAATGACATTGATTCCTAAAACAGAATATACTATTTCGGGGTATTGTGCAGGTCATAGACTTAATAAAATACAAATTAATGTAAGAGATATGGTTGCAGATGCTTTAAATATTCATACTATTAATGTTACTCCTGTATCGGGAGGAACAAGTTTAGATAAATGGTATAAATTCGAGTCTACTTTCACTACTACTTCCAATAATAAATTTGCACTTAATCTTTATACAGTTAATCTTAATAGTGATGGTTATGCTTGGTTTATCGACTTCCAAGTTCAGCAAGGAAATAAAGCAACAGCATGGAGTCCTTGCCCAGAAGATACAAATTTCTATATGGACAATCTAGCTTCTGATTTACAAAATCAACTAGATAATAAAATAGAAACTTATAGTCAAGTAACTGACCCTTCTTCAAGTTGGACTACTGCGGATTTAAAGACAAAGCATACAGGCGATATATGGTATGATACTACAAATAAATTGACTTATAGATGGAATGGTTCTTCATGGGTAAAATTAAGTAGTCAAGAAGCTATAGATGCCAGTAATTTAGCAAAAACTAAGGCACAAATATTTACAGCACAACCTACTATTCCTTACTACAAAGGAGATTTATATATTACCGCTTTAGATGGTACAGGGGTCGTTAAGACTTGTATTAATACACGAACAACTGGTTCATATACGGCTTCTGATTGGGTAGAGAGTTTAAAATATACTGACAATACTTTAGCAAATGAATTACAAAATCAATTAAATAACCTCACTATAGGCGGAAGAAACTTCATTGCAAACTCTGCTGGTAATTTAAATAATACTTCTCGCTGGCCAGCAAGTTTTACTTTAGATACTTCGGAAATGACAACGAAAGGTTGGAACTCGTTTAAATTTACTAGAACTAACTTTACTTCGGGTAATGGTAGATACCAGGCTTCTCAAACAATACCTTTAAATCTTTTATCATTGAAAGCAAATGAATATATAACTCTTTCGGGAATGATATATGTATCATCAAGTGTTAGTTTGTCAAATACAGAAAATAATGATATTGCGGTGAGATATTATTTAGATGCAAATGGGAATACGTTTCAAGATTTATGTGTATATTCTTTTACAAACATACCTAAAAATACTTGGGTGTATTTTGAAAAAACAAGTAAAGTTCCTAAAGATAGTGTGTACAACAATACTGTACAGGTGAGTTTAAACCAAAACGGACTTATATGGATAACAAGGTTGAAGCTAGAAAAAGGTAATAAAGCAACAGATTGGACACCTGCAATTGAAGATACTGAAACTTACATGGATAATTTAGTTATTGATTTGCAAGAACAAATAGATGGAAAAATAGATACTTGGTCTCAATCTTCTGACCCTAGTACGGCGTGGACTACGGCAGAATTAAAGGCTAAACATTCGGGTGATATTTGGTATAATAATTCTACTAAAGTAACTTACAGATGGAATGGCTCTAGTTGGGAAAAACTTAGTGACCAAGATGCTTTGAACGCCAGTCAACTTGCACAAACTAAGGCACAGGTGTTTACCGCACAACCTACCATTCCTTACAAAAAAGGTGATTTATGGATTACCGCATTGGACGGCACGGGTGTCGTTAAAACTTGTATAAAAGATAGAACAAGTGGAAGTTATACTGCTTCTGAATGGGTAGAAAGTTTAAAATACACAGATAACACTTTAGCGACACAAATCCAAAATGAGTTAGCTAATCTTGTTATAGGTGGTAGAAACTTATTAAAAAATACATCTAAAGAAATGAAATCTGTTACTTTTGGTGGTTGGGATTATTACTTCCCAGATAATATAACTACATGGGAGAAGAATAAACCTTTAACGGGAAATATTTATTTAAAACCAACAAACCAAGAAGCAAGTTGTATGCTTCATGTCAGATACGCAGATTCAACATATGCACAGTATAGAGGAAATATTATAAAAGCTGGCGAAGAGGGGTACTCGAAAGTTACTCAAATAATTCCTAACAGAGATGATATAAGCTACATTCAATTCTCAATAAGACATTCGGCTTCAAATACTCCGTCAGACACAGTTTATTATAAAGAAGCAAAAGTTGAAAAGGGTAACAGACCAACGGATTGGACTCCTGCTCCCGAAGATACTGGGACTTACATTGATAATTTAGTTGTTGACTTACAAGAACAACTAGATAGTAAGATAGAAACTTATAGCCAAACTAATGACCCAAGTACGGCTTGGACTACTACAGAATTAAAAACCAAACATTCGGGAGATATTTGGTACAACACAAATACCTTTGAAACAAAAAGGTGGAGCGGTACTGCATGGGTATTATTGCGAGATGCCGAAGCCAAATCTGCCAAAGAGTTGGCACAAACTAAAGCACAAGTGTTTACGGCACAACCTACGGTACCTTATTATAAGGGCGACTTATATATAACTGCTTTGGATGGTACGGGCGTTGTCAAAACTTGTATCAATGCTAGAACAAGCGGAAGTTACACGGCTTCTGACTGGGCAGAGAATTTGAAATATACTGATGATACTTTAGCAAATCAACTTCAAGATGAATTAAATAATCTTGCTGTTGGTGGAGTTAATTTATTGAGAAACGGAAATTTTGAAAATGGAATGAGTCATTGGACTGTTCATGATATGAACTCTGGTGGAACTAATAAAGAAGTAAAGGTTGCAAATAGTGGTGATTGGATTCCTACGGGTAAAAAAGCATTACAGATAAAAGGTACTAACACTACGGAAAGATATGGTGTTGTGAGTTCAGATATGATTTTAAATCCTAATACAGAATATACTATTTCGGGTTATTGTGCTGGTCATAGAGTTAACAAAATACAAATTAATGTAAGAGATGCACTTGCAGGTTCTGTAAATATTCATACTATCAATGTTACTCCTGTAGCAGGAGGAACAAGTTTGGATAAGTGGTATAGATTTGAAAGCACATTTACTACTACAGCCAATAATAAATTTGTATTAAATCTTTATACAGTTAACTTCTCAAGTGATGGGTATGCGTGGTTTACTGACTTCCAAGTTCAGCAAGGAAATAGAGCCACGGCTTGGACTCCACATTTTGAAGAATATATGGGCAGTACAGTTCATATTCAATCTTCAACTAATGTGTTTAAATATAGCGGAAGTGCTTATGCTCCTACCTCTATTGTACTAACACCAATACTTGCAAATGCTACTTATGATAGATGGCAATATAGCACAAACGGAGGAAGTTCTTGGTCTAACGTAACAAGTGGTTCTAATGGACTTACTATATCAAATGGTGTTTTAACTATAGCAAATACTTGTAGTTTATATACAAGTAGTGTCACAAGTGTATCATTTAAAGTAATAGCGAAGGGCAAGTCAGAAATAAGCGACGTTATCACTATTCCAAGACTTAAAGACGGTGAAAAGGGTACAGATGCAGTAAATATATTATTGGGAAATGAAGCCCATACTTTTGTTGCTAGTAGTGATGGAAAAGCAATTGCAACTACTGTTTCTACTTCCGTTTTAGGGTATGCTGGTGCTACACAAAAGGCTTGTACAATAGGAACAATAAGTGGATTACCTACGGGTATGACGGCGACAATCAATAATAATAATTCAACCTCTTCGAGTGTTACATTTACAGTTACAACTTCTTTAACAACTAAAAACGGAACAGTTACTATTCCTGTAACTTGTAATGGAGTAACTATAAATAAATCATTCAGCTATGGATTAGCAATAGCAGGAACGACTGGGGCTAGTTCAAAATTAATTAAAATAAATGCACCTACAAATGTATTTAAAAGTACGGACGGTGGAATTACTTTCAAACCTTCGAATATAGATTTAACATTTACGGCACAAAATGTTAATTTTAGTAAATGGCAATATAGTATAAATGGTGGGTCAACTTGGACAGATGTGGGTACTAGTGTATCTGGTATGGCAGTTAATGGGTCTACGTTATCAGTTACGTCAAGTTGCGGTTTATTTACCGAAAGTGTAACAGCAATAACTATAAAATGTTTGAGTAACACTTCTACGGTTTATGATACACTTACTATTTATAAGCTATATGATAGAATAGATATAAATGAAGCGTTTGAGGAAATGGAACTTACAGTTACTCAATCAAATACAAAGTGGGAAGCTTGTTTTAAAAATTCAAATGCTAACAATTTATTATTAAATTCAGATGCTAAAACGGGAACTACTGATGGTTGGATTGATAATGGTGGAGGATTATCTATAAGTAAAGCAAATGCTTTCCCATTCTATGGTAATACCGAAAATTATTTTAGAACTTCTTTTCCAAGTGGTATGAGATATGCTTATGATATACCATTGGAGCCAAATACAGATTATGTATATGAAGGATATATTTATACAAATGCTAGTATATCAACTACCAATATAACACCTCTTCATTTTTGGATTTGGAAAGGAAGTGAACCAACAAGCACTAGACTATGTACTATACTTGATTATAGACAAGTGTTAACAACGGGTAGATTTGTTAAATGTTATGTTCATTTTAAAACAGATAATTTAACAGAGTCTCTTTACGGAAGATTCTTTATTTATAATAATGGTACGGCTAGTCAAATTGGTGCTAAAAGATTATCTTTAAAGAAGGGTACTATAGAAACTGAATGGACACAACATCCGAATGAAGTTAAATCTAGTGTTGTTAGGATAGATGAAACGGGAGTAAATGTTGTTCATAGTGAAGCAAGTACAACTACTAATATGAATTCAGAAGGATTCTCTATTAGAGATGCTGACGGAGAAGTATTAGCTTGGTTATCAAATAAAGAGCAATGGACGGAATTAAAAGTAGATAAGGTATTCGCTAATAACCTTGAAAATATATATGAAGGCGATAGTAACCTATATGTAGACCATTCTGCAACTGTAGCAGGTAATGGTACTTCAAGTAAACCATTTAATAGTTTTGCTCAATTAAAACAACATTTAGAAGCAACGCCTGTAATCAATAAAGATATATACGTTGTAGTTAGAGACCCAGGCTTCGTAATACATGAACAATTATATTTAGAAAGATTAAAAGGTACAGGTTTCATTAAAATAACATTAGAAGGCAATCTGATGATAGCGAATCCTGGTAGTGGTCAATTTTGTATGAGATTCCACCAAATACCTAAGTGGGTGTGGATTAATAGCGGAAGACAACATGGAAGTGCTACGACTGGTGCTGTATTGTGTGATAATACCATTGGTGGCGGAGGACACGGTATATATGCTACAGACGTTGGAAGACTCGAAGTTGATGCTCTTAGTATTGATTGTAGTAATTGGGGTATACTTGCCGAAAGAACCCACTTATATACTTGGCACGTAGATTTTTGTAGTTGCTATAATGCTATTGAGTTACAATATATGTCTATATATTATAGTTCTGATGATGTCGGAAGTTGTACTGACTTCGTTAGATTAAGGAGTGGTTCGTTTGCTTTTTGGGGTTGTGGAACTGTAAGACCTATAGGAAACGTTCAAGAAAGTAATGGTTTATACTATGACCATGGTAAAAATTTAACACAGACTGCTTCACCTAGAAACCCTGGTTCTAATCCAAGTGCTCCTCCGACAACAGAAACTCAATACTATACTGAAACCTATGATTGTACTTCTATGCAATCATATCAATATAGTTGGTCGAATTGGAGTACGGACGGTTCTTGTAAACAAGGACAATACGGTTATGGATTAAGAGGTGGACATATGTTCTTTGATATATCTAAAATTAGAAGCGAAATGACAGGTACTATACAAGATGGTAGTACAATAACCCTTACAAGAGCAAATTCTGGGGGTAATAGTGGAGATAGTAATGTGTATATAAATGGTTCAACTTGTTCTTCTGCACAAGGTACTCCAAGTTATAGTAACAATACCCACCTTGGTACTTTAAAATGGGGTGAAACTAAAACATTTACACTTCCAAAAGCAATTGTACAATCTTTGATTAATGGTACTTGTAATTCATTAGCGGTTTATACAACAAATACTGCTTCAAATTGTTATATTAATATTGTTAAAGCTAGTATAACATTAAAAACTAAAAAATAAGGAGAAGGTAAAATAAATGGATGAAAAAAAATTTTTAAATTGGTGTAAGGAAGAAATATGTTGTTATGTTAATAAGCATTTAGATAAGTCAGATAATAAAAAAATAACAACAGATGATATATTTATGGTGTGGTGCTGTAAAGCACTACAAAACAACAAAGCATTACTTAGCACAACTTTATTCGACGGAATGTATTATGAATGTACGTACAATGGTGATAAAAAAGAAATGTATATAGATGCTTATAAAAAATGGGAGAATTACAAAGTTGATATTCCTTGGTAATACTAGCAACAAAATAAGGAGGAAACAAAGTGTTAATTAGAAATGGATATTTAGATGAACGTAAAATGGAAATTTACGAAGAAGATTTCATTAATAACACAGAAGTATTAGTCTTGGTTGCATATTGTGTTCAAAGAGATGGGGGAGTTTGGGAAATGCCAACTCCTCAAATCTTCAATGAAAACTTATATAATAAGTATAAAGATAAGTATGACGAGCAAGTAACTGCATTTAGAAATGATTGTGCAGGTTCTTCTGATGTTAGCTTAATTGAAAATCGTTTTAATAATTTAGAATCACAAGTGGAGATTATTAAAATGGCTTTCGATGAACTTTTATTCGGGGAGGTGATTTAGTGATGGCACCATATTTTGCATTAAGAATTATGGAAAGAAGACTTTCTTTCTCAAAAGTAATAAGTGTATACCCTCAATATAAGGAAGACATTATTGAGATTTTAACAGCAGAAGGTAAAGAGCATTTAATAGAAGAATAGGAAAGGAGTAGTAAAGAAAATGTTACCAATTCAAAAAAAAATAAGTAATTACAACTATTCATCAAGAAGTGGGTCAGCAATATCTTATATAGTTTTGCACTATACTGGGAATAAAGGTGATACTGCGAAGAACAACGTAGATTATTTCTATGGTGGAAACAGAGGGGCTTCTGCTCACTATTTTGTTGATGATAATTCAATTTGGCAATCTGTAGAAGATTCCAATGGTGCTTGGGCGGTAGGTGGAGGTACAAGCTATGGAGCAACAAATAGAAATAGTATTTCCGTAGAAATGTGCTGTCAACTTACTGGTATAGTTAGTATTAAGACAGAAGATAATGCTTTAGAATTGGTTAGATATTTAATGAATAAATACAATGTACCAATTTCAAGAGTAGTAAGACACTATGATTGTAATTCAATAAGAAAAGTTTGTCCTAATTGGTCTAATAACAATTGGGAAAGGTGGCATAATTTTAAGGCTAGACTAGAGGGAATAAAAATTGAGAATGTTACAGTAACAACTCCACCTCCAACTTCAACTGAAGCTGATAAAATTCAAAAGGCAAAGGAATATGTTGGAAGTAGATGCAAAGAACTTCAAGAAAAATTAATAAAATTAGGATATGATTGCGGTGGATATGGAGCAGACGGTGACTTTGGAAAGGGCACTTATGAAAGTGTAATCAAATTCCAAAGAGATAATGGACTAGTTGCAGATGGTCTAGTAGGAACTCAAACTTGGGCAAAGATTAATGAGAAGATTGATGCTTTAAATAAAACTAACACCACTTCTAATTGGATTGCTAGGCTTCAAGCAGAATGTAATAAACAAGGTTTCTCTAATCAAGTTGTTGATGGTATAGCAGGAACCAATACTTTAAATGCTTGTCCTCAATTAAAGAAGGGAAGCAAGGGCAATATCACTAAACTACTTCAAGAGAGATTAACAGCATTAGGATATACTACTAATGGAATAGACGGCGATTTTGGTAGTGGAACTTATAAAGCAGTAGTTGCTTACCAAAAGGCAAAAGGATTGCAAGCAGACGGCGTAGTTGGTAAAAATACTTGGAGAAAATTATTAGGACTATAATTCGAGAGGGTTTTCGAACCCTCTTATTTATATAAAGGAGGGTTAAGATTTGATTACAAAAAATGTAACCATTAAAGTAACAGACGATAAAGCTACTTTAAGTGATAAAATCATTCTTTACCAACATGATAAAGGAATAGAGATACTTTTTACAGTAAGTGGTTTTAACTATAAATTTAAAAAAGATAATTACGCAGGTGTAGTTGTTGACGGGAAAATACAAAAACCAAGTGGAACAGTTATATCTGTAGACAATATGGTTATTTCGGGCACTAATAAAATAAAATTTATTATAGATGAAACAATGACAGATGAATTAGAAGAGATAGGAACTCATAAACTACAAATTCATTTATATGATGATGAAACTAAAGCAAATAGAGTAACAATACCTCCTATTACATTTGAAATCAAACAACAACTATGATTTGTTGTAGATTGGAGGTGAAGTTATGGCTATTAGTAAAACATTAGTTGTCAGTCTTAATCAAGATAGGGCTAGGGCTGAAGAGAAAATGTTTATATATAGAGGGGACGTAGGCGTAGATATATATATAGAACTTTCCAATCTAACATATCAATTTGATAAAAAGAAAAATAATTTTAAATATGTAAATGCTTTATTTAAGGTACCTAGTGGAGAAGTACATGAGATAAATGATTTAGATATTAAAGAAGGAAAAATTAAATTTACCTTTAGTGCAGATATTGTTAAGAATATGCAAGAGTTGGGTAAATATGAATTACAATTCCAATTATTCGATAATATAGGAAATAGATTATCTATACCTTCTTATTATTTTGAAGTTAAAGAACCTTTAGGAATTACAGATATGCCTTCTGCTCAAGATGGAGCCAGGGGAGATTATGCAAAAGTTGGATATGCCCACGTTGCAGATAATACTGTCAATATATTCTCTATAGAAGACGGTTATATAAAAACTGTTTGGGAAACGGGTGATTTAATTACTGCTTCAAAACTTAATAATATAGAAGAAGGGATTTCTGCACTTTTTGAAGAATTAGAGAATTTAAAAAATAATGGTGGAGGTTCAAGTTCTAGTTCTAGCGTTTCCAGTAAATTAAAAACATTAGATAAAAAAGTTACTTCTATGAGCACAAAGATAGAAGAATTAGAAGCTAGTGTCAATAGTAACAATTCAAGTGTCAATACACTTAGAACAACAATTAATAAATTAAAGAGCGAGATAGAACAATTAAAAACAGATTTAAATGAAAAAATATCCGAAATACAAGAAGCTATTGACGATATTAAAGAAAACGGAACTGGAAATGGTGGTTCTGCTGACCTTATATATAATGTTAGAGAGCCTTCTACTATAGCTTTTGGAGGAATTGGAGTCGGATATGTACCACCCGAAGGAGGAATTAGCGTTATAGATTTATTAGACCAGGCAATGCACCCTTATATTTATAAGGCTCCTAGTATTTCATTCTCTATGAATCCAAGTACAACTCTTTATGAGTTAGGATATATAATAAGTAGTTTAAAACTTACTGCAAATGTTACAAAGGGTAAAGAGCCTATAACCGAAGTAGGTATTTTACAGGGTGGAACCACATTGGGAACTTCTACTTCTAGTTTTAGCCATACTCTTACAAATATCAATAAAGATACTTCTTTTAGTGCTTATGTTACAGATGGGGTTCAAAGAGTTAATAGTAGCACTTTAAGAATAAGTTTCGTTAATCCTATTTACGTAGGATTTTTAACAAATGTAACCGAGCAAGAAGTAAAATCAATGACAAAAAAGATTGTAAATATGAGTAGTCAATCTTATACATATACCTTAGACACAAAAAGAATGTGCATAGCTGTTCCTAGTGGATGGAATTTGAAGAGTATAATAGACCCAAATAACTTTAATATAACCTCTTCATTTACTTCTATTAGTATGAATATCACTTGTTTAGATAATACTGTTAGACCCTATACTGTTTATTATTCCGACTATACTTCTCAAAATAACTTCGTAGTTAAGTTTAATTTTTAGGGAGGTGGTTATATGATTGGAAAAGGTATACAATTATCTACAGGTTTTGATTTAAATGCAAAAGCCCCTCTTGATAATAGAGAGTGGTTTGAAACAATAGAAGAAAGAAATTCACTTCCCGACATCAATCTATATGAGGGTTTAAAGTGTTTTGTTAATAGTACAAAAAAGAATTATCAATATATAAATGGCGAATGGACAGAATACGGTGGAGGAAGTGGAGATGGAGGAACTAACGAGGAATTAGAAGAAAGAGTTGACAACATAGAAAATGATGTTGCCGATTTATATAGTATGATGGATGAACTTATGTATAAACCTATAACCATATCTTCATTCAATATATCCCCTTCTAGTGCAGAACTAGGGTCAACCATAAATACTTTAACACTAACATGGAAATATAGTAAAGAAATTGTGTGGCAAAAGTTTAATGGAGTTGAAATAGAAAAGACAATTAGAAGTATGACTTATAATGATATATCGAGTAATAAAACTTATTCATTACAAGTTACAGATGGTAAAACTACTGTATCAAAAAATGTTGGCGTAACCTTTATGAATGGTAGATATTATGGAGTTGCACCTATAGGTGCTTATGATAGTTCTTTTGTTTTAGGGCTTTCTAAAACTTTAGCAACATCAAAAAACTGCTCATTTACCGTTAATTGTGGGGCAGAGCAATATATCTATTTTGCTATACCAACAAGATTTGGCACCCCTAAGTTCTCTGTAGGTGGATTTGAAGGTGGTTTTGAATTGGTTGCTACAATTGATTTTACAAATTCTAGCAATTATACAGAGCCTTATTATATCTATAAGAGCGATAACTCCAATCTCGGTAATACTACCGTTAATGTGGGGTGATTATAAATGGCTATAGAATTAATTGCAAAAATAAAACAAAAAAATAATGGTACTTTTAAATTAGTAGATGCTTGTGATGTCGAGTTATCAAATGGGCAAGACCTTCAAACCTTTTTAGATAATTTGGCTGACGGCACCATACCTCCTGGTGAAGACGGTAAACCCATAAATTCAAAATGTTATGTTCATGTTTATGAAGAAGAACTTACGGAAGAGGTTATTAGTGAGCATGAAATATTTATAGATAAAAGAGCCGATGCAACTTTACAAGGAGCAATCAATAACATTTCTAACGCCTTTATGGAAGAAGTTAGGGGTATGTTTAGCTTTTTACAAAAAACTATAGACGAACAACAGAAAAAGATACTTGATTTAGAAGCAAGATTAAGATATATAGAAGAAAATGGATATGTTCCAGATGCTCCAATAAAAACTACCTCTTCTATTTTACTTGAAAATGGAGGTTTATTATTATTAGAAACTGGACATAAACTATTGTTAGAAGACAGTAAAGAAGTTTCGGAAGAACCAAAAGAATATAATAAGTTATTATTGGAAAGTGGATATGATTTATTATTAGAAAACGGATATAGATTATTGTTGGAAAATAGTAGTGCTCCTATAAATACAACACAAAGATTAATGTTAGAAGATGGAGGATTGTTCTTATTAGAAAATGGTAATAAGTTATTATTAGAAAATAGTACAATCGAAGACTTCAATACTTCTCAAAGATTGTTACTTGAAAATGGAGGGTTCTTCAAGCTTGAAAATGGAGGTTTATTGTATTTGGAAAATAGCATAATTGCTCCAAATAAAACCATAAGCCGTCTATTAGCAGAAGATGGAGGATTTATCTTATTAGAAGATGGTAGTAGGTTGTATTTAGAAGGTTCTTATATAGGCTTAGAAAATGGCAAAGCAGTTTTAAAATTGGAAAATGGAGAGGATTTATTACTTGAAAACGGTGGAAAAATAGTTTTAGAATTATCAGAGGAAGAATATGCCCTTTTATTAGAAAATGGAGCATATCTTTTAAGTGAAAATGGTGAAAATATAATATTGGAAAAATAAGGAGTGATTTTAAATGGCAGACGATAAAAAAGGTTCAGAGTTATCTCTTTCTACGGCTCTTAATAATGAGGATAGATTTCTAATTATTGTACCAGATAATTCTATGAACACAGGATATAATAATAAAATTTTAAAATGGTCAACAATTAAATCTCAAATAGAAAGTATAGCAACTCAAAAAGCAAAAGAAGAAGTGGATAATATAGACATCCCTACGGGTGGAGGAACTACTGGCGGTGGCACAAGCATAGCATTGCCTTTAGACTTTTCTGACCCATCAAAAATTACAATGGAAAATGTAGGTGCTATTTTAAATAGTGCAAATACCGACAATGTTCTATTAATAAGAGAGGACGGCTCAATTAAGAAA
>JAEIGA010006035.1_pt1 | contig 18435 bp, 20 predicted proteins | sample 9270691 | NCBI WGS metagenome assembly JAEIGA01 (sample SAMN17057246, study PRJNA624740) | gut metagenome | biome: biome; isolation source: fecal sample | host: Bos grunniens | place: China: Xizang | collected 2019
TGCACTCTCAACAGCAAACAACCCCATCTACCTGCGGTTTATTAGATGTTTTCAAACAAACCCCAGCTAGATACCTATGTTTTCAAATCGTATACAAAAAGCCCTCAAAACGACCAGCCAAAGCAAAGGCCCCTGGCATTGATCAGGGGCCTAAAGTCAATACACGTTTTGCAGTTATGCTTCTGCTGTCCTGTCCTTCCTTAGCTCCAACATGAGCACATGCATCTGGTCACCCAGATTGTTGATAGCTACCGTCAGCTCCTTGAAGCTGTTGTTAAGCATCCAGAAAAGAGCTGCGCACGCTGCAATAGGAAAGCCACAACCGTTGATGAGCTGCGTGAGCTCGTTAACACCCATATCCAACGTTCTGTACCTCCTCCCACAATGAGCCCGTGTAGCCTGTAGGAATGTCGGGACCGCTCATGAGGTACACAAGCACCACGACAATCGCGGCCGCTATCATGATCTTCTCCACTATCTCGCTCATGGCTTCAACGCTCCAAACGTCCCGTTGTGCTCGGTGTTGGTCGGCACGCTGCCTTTGTACATGCGGCCGCTCGCGTCGAAACAATAGGTATTACCGTCGATGGCCAGACAAACGCTCTCTGCCATCTCTCCAAAATGTCCGTCGTGCTCGTCGTGCAGCCAGTACCAATCGTCCTTGTAGTGCAGCCAGCCACCAACAATATAACCGGCACTGTCGAACCAGTACCACTTACCGTCGATGCGCTCCCACTGGTTCTTTGGGTAACTGCCATCCTTGCGCTGGTACCACCAGCCGCACTCATCGTGCACCCATCGTCCGCTTACGGCTAGAGACCAGTCGGGCACACCATAGCCAACTATCCAGCTATCTTCTCGTGTAAGCTCATGATAGAGCACGGCACCAGTATCGTAGCCCTGAGAGTATCCCGTGTTGCCGTCCACGTAGCACACTACGCTGTCCGTGTAGCCGACAACGCAACCAGTATGAGACTCGTCACCCAGCACACCGAAATAGATTTGCGCACCGACTGATGGGACGTTAGACCATTGCCCAGCGTCGCGGTAGTCCTGCGCGCTGATCCAGCAGCCAGCACCACCGCCCTTGAGCTCTGCGTTCATCATCGCAAGAGCGGTGTCCTCACCAAAATTGATAACCATGCCTGCATCATAGAACTGTTCGCACCAGTCATAACCGTTTTTAGGGCCGTTGTAGAAGCCGATGTTATCCAGCAGCTCCCCGTACTTTGTGCGCTTGTCAGCGTCGGCCGCATAGCCCACCTGCGAACGTGCCCACTCTGCCATCTTTTCTGCTGGGGTCATGACTACCCACCTTGCCTTAGTAGTTGCCAAACAACCTGATACGGCCGTGGCCCGTGTAGTGTCCTGCCGGAATGGTGCCGTCAGCTTCGATAGGCGAGATATACACCGTGTCTCCGAGGTCACTTGAGGTGAAGTGAATTGACACATCACATGAGCCGGTGCCGTCGGTTCTCACGCAGGAAATTCCAAGTCGGTTCGACACTTGGTTGACGGTAGGCGATGGAAAAAGCTGAATCGGGAAGAGGCCGTTTGCATCGGTTTTGATCCCATGCGTTCCCGTCACAGAGTCAGAGACAGTTAGGTACACATCACACCACAGCTCTGCCTCGTCAAAGAACATGTAAGCAGAACCGCTAACGTTTGCATATGCATTGAGAGACACGCTGGTAACGTTGGTTCGCATGGGGTTTACCTTGTTACCAGAGATAGCGGAAGAAAGATAGAGCGCGTATGCCTTCAGACCAGCTTCCGTGATGTGAATCTGGTCATCTTGGAACCACGCTTTGCTGAACCACGTTGAGGAAGATGGATGGTAGATTACGCTCGTGCCTACGTTGGTGCCATTGGTAACAACGTTGTTCCATAGGTTGACTTGTGCGTTCAGCTTTGACCACACATCTGTGTTGTACTTGAATCGTGTATTGAATGCGACGTGAACGGTCGCGTTCTTGAATTTCGGAAGCAGCGTGTTGGTGATGGTGTTGATTGCGTTGTTAATGTCAGCGCTGGAAGTGTACCCATGCGAGAAGTCGTTTGAGCCGCCGACGATAACGATGTACCTAACCTTAGATGCGTTAACGGTCGCGTCGTTATATGCAGTCTGAGCCTGCACTTGGAAGTTAGTCGTTCCCTGGATGAATCCAGTGCCAGACACCGCATAGCTGTGCACCTTGCAGTTAAGGCGCTTGCCCAGATGGGTAGGGAGAACACCGTCATTCTGCGTACCCCAGCTATCGCCGATGAAGATCAGCTCGCCCTTTTCGTTGACGCTTTCCTCAAGCGCGGAAATATCGCTTGCGTTGCTTTGGATGAGCGTCTTTAGACCGCTTTCCGTGGTTCCCGCAAGCTGTGCGGTAAAGCCATCATCAACAAGCTCCAAAGCGTCGATATCGCTTGCGTTGCTTTGGATGAGCGTCTTTAGACCGCTTTCCGTGGTTCCCGCAAGCTGTGCGGTAAAGCCATCATCAACAAGCTCCAAAGCGTCGATATCGCTTGCGTTGCTTTGGATGAGCGACTTTAGGCCGCTGTCCGTGGTTCCCGCAAGCTGTGCGTCCTGCGCCGTGTTCGTGTCAGTGTTTGCCGTGATCCGGCCGTCAAATGCCTGCACCTCTTGACGGTACTGCTCGACCTGCGCGTTGTAGTTGCCTGTGACTACCCAGAAGTCGGCATTAGAAATGTCGATGCCAACTGGTACGAACTGCCTTGACGTATAGCTTGCACCCTGATGGGTAACGATGGTTAGCGGTTCATAGCTCTTCGCGCTAGACCACTCAATTGGGTCAGCGAAGATGGGCACGTATCGCGCACCTATGTACTGGGTTACTGCCATTTGTTTTTACCTTTCTTTTGTCGTTATATTGCCACCTGCGCCTTATAGCATCTGCATGAACTGTATGATGCGTTCCGATATGACCTTCCAGCCGTAGTTGTTCGGATGGTACATGTACTGCTGGTTCTCCGTGTCCGGTGGGTCGAGGTACATGGTGTTGCGCGTCATCTCGTTAACTCCACTTATCTTCCAGAGGTCAAGCAATGGCAGGCCGTAAAGCTCTGCCACTTGCCTTATGGCATTCGGGTACACATCGTCAACTCGCTCCAGGCTTGAGCCGTTCCAAGTCCAACCCATAGGCTCCGTCGCAAGTATGAGCGTCGCGGTGGGATTGGCCGTAAGCACGGTTTCGATAGCGTTTTGCATCGCGCCGATTGTCGTTGAGGTGTTGAACGTGCTGCCTTGCGGCAGCAACGTCCCTACGCTCACTCCAAGCCTATCGTCGTTATTGCCGCCCATGAGCATTACGATGTCCATGTTTCTCGGTACGCTGTCAGACACCATGCGCGCGCATATTTGTGGTAGCGTCTGACCGCTTTGGCCAGCGTTCGTGACACTTAGGTTCAGGTACGCTCTTAGGTATGACTCGAAGCCAACGATGGTCGTGCCTTGGTCAGGACCCCACGTAGCTTGTTGCCCGTCGTACCATGTGAGCGAATCGCCGTAGCAAACCATGCTCTTTTTTGCGTGCTTGTTCTCATTCGCTATGGTGATGATTCTTGATGCCGTGTCGCTTACAGTTCCGTTGATGAAGCTCGCTATCCACACGTAACGGTTACGGTCATCAATGATGAACTTTGGCAGAAACGCGAACATGTTGTCGATGGTGTCGAACGCAAGCGTGCCATTATTTATGCCGCTCAATGACTGGTTGATTTGCGTTGCGCCGCTTGCAAGCGTGAAATACTTCCAACCGGCTGAAAGGTACACGGGGCTTGCGGTTCCGTTTACCACATTGCTGATTTGAATAGTCTTTGCGATTGTGTTCAGCGTGATTATCGGATATGCGCAATGGATAATACCGATGATTGGCACGTCAAGGATAAGCTTTTTTGCGCTCGCCCTTACGATGCCGCCTGTGTAATTGAAGTTGACATATAGATACGCCGCGTTTGACGGTACGGTCACGTACACGTTGCTGTAGTCAGTCGCGCCAGTTGTCTTTAGAGACGATATGCGCACGTTTGCTTCTGTTGCCAAAAGGTAGCAGATGTTATACGTGGTATTGAGCGATTCGACGTTTAGCCGTATGAAGCCACCGACGTATGCGCTGACGGGAATCTTGATGCACCCCGCATTGGCTACATCGTATAGCTGAACTGTGCTTCCTGTATACGACGCATACTTTCCAGACAGTATTTCGAATGAATCAAGGTCAGTCATCTGTTCTTTAACTTCATTAGCTAGCTTCGGTATGGTAATAGCGCCATCCTGCACCGTAGTGGTGGCCTCGGGATGCTCGTCCAGCCATGCGTCCACCTGCTCCTGCGACGCGCTGCCTATCTGGTCTTGAATGTTGTCCCAAAAACGAGACAAGCCTGTCTCGTCAAGCACGCCGTCTCTTGATGGAGTGTAACCAGCTGTAATCTCGTCAATGGTTGCATTAGATAGTGACACGTTAACTTCGCTCGCGTACAGACCGTTTTGGCACGCAATGTCACCGCTCGTGCCCACCGTGTAGTACGCCGCGCCGCCATCGCCAACCGTAGCGTTGCCGTTGGTGTGGCACGTCATGCCAGCAACTAGAGTTGTCGCGGCCTGCATGTCAGCAACCGTGTCGAATGCCTGCACGGCATCGACGCTTACGATATCTCCGCTTTGAACCGACTCCGCAAGCTCGTCAAAATCAGCGCCCAATTCCTGCACATACGGTCGCAAGGGCTGTTCCTTAGAAATTGCCATTTGAAATCACCTCGCTAACGTTCGTGAACACGGCATCGTAGGTTTCGTCCGTGCGGTTCGCGTTTACCTCTAGGTCGGCTATGAGCTGTTCCAGCTCCGTGCTCTGCGCAAGCGAATAGCTATAGCTGTTGTCAATGGAACCGTCTGCCGTGAAGCGAAGGATGAGATGGCCGTAGTCGCTTCTTCCGTACACCATTCCAGTGTCAAAGGTAATGTCGCTCCAACTCTCGGGCACATATGCACAGAAATAGCCATCGTCGTTAATGCCGAAAAACACTTGGCTTGCGAACGTCCGGAAAAGCAGCGCCGCATTGTCGCGGATCCAGTATGATAGCTGCTGCTCATAGTAGTCCTCAAAGCCAGACTCTTTGAACTTCTCAAACTCGGCCTGCAGAGCCGCAAGCTCCTGCATCTGCTCGGCCGTGAGCGTGCCTAGCTGCTGCGCATAGTCAAAGAGCATGTGCAGCCGCTTGCACAGCTCATGCAATTCCTGCTCTGGGGTGATTGCTTCCCAATAGAGCTTGGGCAATACGGGAGTGTAGGGCATGAGCCCAGGAATCGGGATTAGGGGCTTTGGCATTTGGACTTACCTCCTTACATATACGGTAGGGTCATTGACTTGAGACAGACGAAAAGGGGCTCCAACTCGTTGAGCACCATCACGTCAATGTCATTGTAGCCGCCGATTCTCTCAGCCACGTCAAGAAGCCCATAGTCGCGTATCGTCTCGTATTCAAGGTCTGTACCGCTCGATGCATAGTCTTGGTTCTCGCTCGCAAACATCGTCTGTGGAAACTCGCTATGCACATCCCTGCGCTTGTGGTACTCGCTGCCGGCATTGAGCGTCGTAGCGCCGTCCGCGATGGCCTGATACAAAGGCTTGAACTTTGGCATGATCTCGTCAAGCTTCGCAAATAGTCGCTCAGTCCATCGGCGCACGGGAAGAAGCCCAATCTCTCGGTAGTCAAAGCGTCCACGAAACTTCTTGAACAGCCGTTCGCGCTGCTCATCGTCGTAAGCGTCAAAGAGCGCCCACTTGCCCATGAAGTAGGCTGCATAGTCTGGGTCTGCCAGAAGCTGCATAAGGCTTATGGTGAACGTGCCGTGATACTCCTGAACGTCCGTGTTCTCGAACTCTTCCCAGCTCGGCAACGTGGGGAAGCTACTCACTCTGCATCACCTCCGCTAGTCCCTTGGTCGTGCCGGTAAGGATCTTCGCGCTCTTCTCGATAGACTCAAGCAAGTTGAAGTTTTCGCTCTGATAGTCCGTGCGCCAGACAACGGATACGTTCATGCCAAAGCGGGTGTTGAGGTAGTCGGCCGCGCGCCGGCGCTCGTTCAGTGCTGCAAGAGCCATCAACGTTGATGGCTCGCCCATGTCGTGCACCTCATCTTCGATCATGCGCTCTGACTTAAAGGTGAGGTTAGCTATTCCCAGTATGGTGTACACCTTGTTTAGAACGTTCTGCTCCGCTGCGTTGAGCTCTCGACCCAGAAACGGCACGTCAAAGCCCAAACGATAGGGCTCCATTTCCTTTACGTAGCGGTTGGCGATGATAGCGGGCTCGCCACCCATGACCTGAGAAAGCAGGTTGTTAGCGCTCACATCCATATCGTCTGGGGCTACCAGAATGAAGGGAAGCTTCTGCCAGAAGCGGTTCACCTGCTCGGTCTTTTGCACGTCCACCAGCTCTCGCGCAAAGATATCCAGCGCTGTGCACAACGGGAAGCGCATAACGTTGTCATAGATCCAGACGCCGTTCTTGCCGGTTACGTTGAACCTCAGTTGGTCACGGTTGTACGCCTGCCAGCTCTTTGGGTAGTCATACACACCTAGCGGGCCTGTCTGCACAGCCTTTGCGCTGTACCAGAAGCCCTTCTTGCTGCCCTTCTTAGGCTGGGCTATCGTCGCGTGACCGCCTAGCAGAAGCTGACGCTCAAGAAAGAGCGGGTCAACAGTCTTGGGCAACCCAACCCACTCAAAGCGGGTAACGGCAAGCATGTAAAAGATGTTCTTATAGACACTCAAGAGCTGGCCGTTGTACGAGAGTGACCCCCAGTACACCTCATCGGCCCTGTTGCACGCCTGCCTAGGCTTCTTGCTCCGTCCCATGTCTCACCTCCTGCCTAACGATGGTTACAAGCTTGGGGCGCTCCTGTCCCCCGATTGACGCAATCATGGCCTCGGCTAACGCACGGTCGCGCTCCGCGCGCTCCTGAGACTCTCTCATCATCGTGGCAACGCGCGCGTTGTTATAGATATCGTCGATAGCGCATTGCATCGTGAAGTCCCTTATCCTGCGCACTTCCTCAGCCGTGAAGGTCGCGCTGTCATCGTTGATACGCTCCATGAGCGTGACAATGCCGTCATTGTCAGCCATACGCTAGAACCTCCCTACTTCCTCCGGTGACTTCCATACCGTGACTCCTGCTGCAAGTATAGACTCAAAGAGTCGCTCTGCCTGAATGTTGGCTACCTCGTCCAGACGCTGCCATAGGTCGGTTGATTGCCAATAGCAATACCGTGCGCCATTGGGTACCCAGCTCGTTACCTTCCACGCCGTCCCCAGTTGGTAGCCAAAGCGTAGGAACGTGTCTCCAGCCTGCTTGATGGCCCCTTGCGCCTGCGTCACCGCACGCAAGTGTATGCCCTTGTTCTCCCATATCTCATGCACGCTGGTACCTGAGTAGGTGCCGTGCTCCGTAGGTGGCTCTATGGCCGCTGCGTTGAGCTCTCGGGCATAGGCTGTCTGTGCGTTTGACAGAGCAGCCTTGGCATTAGTCATCGTCGCGTTTCTGCTGTAGGTCGCGTTAGCGTCTCCGGTGGATTGGCTGCGTGCTGCGTTGGCCTTGGAGGTTGCCGCGCTGTTCTCCGCATTGGTGTTAGCCAGGTCGACGTTGTTTTCTGTGATGGATGTGTCATGCCTGTTTCGAGATGTGGTGCTTGAGGTCGCAACGTCTCGCCCTGCGCCGCTTGTGTCGTGGATGAGGTCGACGTTTACGGTCTTCTTTGTCTCTGAGTTGAGGGCCGCAAGGTTCGTCATGGTGGCCGTCGTACCCATGCTCACAAGTGAGCTCACGCCGGATGAGACCACGCCGAAAACGTCACCTGACAGCGCCGCGCCTACCATGTTGGTGACTCCGGTGATGGCCTCGCCCACAAGCTGTGTGTCTGCTGCTGCGCGAGAGTAGACGATATCTGAGTTAATGGAGTTTTCGGTCGACTGTACGTTCGAGTTTTCTAGCGCGGATGAGCCGGCATTCTGCACCTGCGTGAGCGTAGACCTCAAGTCGTTGTTGAGTACCGTGTTCGCCTCTGCCGTCGTGCCGCTGTTGGCCGTGTTGGTGACCGTGGTGTCCGCGCTCGCGTCTGCGTTGGCCTTTGCCGTGCTGTCAGAGTCCACGGTGTTGGCCCTTGCCGTGTTGGCGCTGCGCATGGTCGACTGGTAGGAAAGAAGCGCGCTGTCCCTGCGCTGCTGCGCGTCAGCCCATGAGGTGAGCGCTTGCGCCGTCCTTGCTTCCAGATAGAGTTGATAGGTGGGTATTCCAAAGCCTATGAACGTGTCGGCAAAGTCGGAGTTGGTGATGACCTTGCTCTTGGTGGTGCCATCAAGCTGCGTCCAACTGTACCGTACGTTTCCGGCCGTGCTTGCCACGTTGGTGATGGCCGCTCTCCACTCCAAGGCAGGGAACGCCAGTGAAAGCATCTGCAGCACGTCAACGGTTCCGTTGGTGTCCTCGATAGCCACACTCACGCTGTTGCCCAAATCGTCGCTTACCTCGATATGGGCGTAGGGCTCCGTGTAGAGTTTCGCTATGTCTGCATAGCGCTCTGGGTATGCGAAGAGCTCCTTTGTCACGAGAAAGCTCTTCACCATCTGCAGGCCCCTGTTGGATACCTCGCGCAAGGGTACGCCTGCGATGGTGTGGGCGCTGCCGATGTTGACCAGATCAGACGGAACGACAAACACGGCCTTGCATGAGGTCGCGAGTACCGGCAAAGCCGTAAAGAGCGTATCGAGCGCGCCGGCGCTCACAGAGCTGCCCATGATGCCGTAGTAGTAGAGGCCAGTAGGAATTGAGCCATCAGCGCGGGTGGGCGTGCTGGGGCTATCCATGTTCGCGTATGACTTGCCACCTCCCCATGCGTAGCCGTTCACGCCTACCTGGTAGCCGTCCCTGCTATCGAGGTCGTAGTAGCTCGGCGGTGTGCTCTGCTGGTTCGTGGCCGTCGCTATCGCGTCGATATCGCCATAGGGAATCGTGCTCGCAATGACATACATTGGCTCGGCTGTCGAAAGGGGAGCGAACTCTCCACCACGCACCACGGCCGCGCTGCCAAAGCTCACGTCGGGCGCAAGCAGGTTAGCGCACCGCTCTATGGGTCGCTTTAGGTACTCGCTAGCGCTCATCTCCCACATGGGCGCGTGCCCTCGCTCCAACATGCAGCCGTGCACGCTCTTGTACGGTAGGTACGTTGTCCACACGTCAACGCTTATGACGAACTCGGTAGCAGACGGTGAGAGATAGTTGCAAGAGTCGATGAAAGCGCATATCGTCCTGATGCCGCCTGCACGCTCGTTATCTATGGGACTGTCCTGCGTGAGCTGCGGCACGCGCATATAGACGTAGTTGTACGCGAGCGCAACGTCGTAGGGCACATCCAGCGTGATACGGTCGGTCTGTGCGTGCACGGTGCCCTGCACCAGCTCAATGACGTTACCATTCTGTGCGTCAAACCATGCGTCTCTAGCTTCTGCGCTCTCCCACTCGACAACATGCCGGTAGTCGCTCGGCCACGTCACGCGCATGAGCTTCGCGCTTGCCGTGTAGTCATAGCGCTTGTAGTCAAAGCTGTTTTTGCGCTTGAAGGGGTCAGCCGTCTCTAGATAGGGGAAGCTATCGTTACCTAGTCTCGGAAACTTCCTCGCCATGTGTTCACCTCCTAAAAGGAAGGGGCACGGGCCCTAGAACCCATGCCCCTTTAGAAGCTGGTAGCCTGCGAACTTTAGACGGGCTCGATAACGGTCAGCGTGGCCGTGGCTGTCTCGGGGGTGTCCCCCGCGGGCTGGTATGTGCTCGTAGCCGTAGCGGTGAGCACGGTGCCAACGGGGACGGTGGTACCAACGTGCAGGATGCCAAAGCGGTCGATATAGGTATCAATGTCAAGCTGCACGGGCTCATCGTCACCGCCAACGGCATTGAGCTCCCACGTCACGGAGTCGGGCGCAACCTGCACGCTCTTGGGAATGACGTAGGTAGCGGGCGTGGGCGTGAGCGTGCCGGTAATGGAGGTGACCAACGCAATCTGTCCACCAACCTCGACGTTTGCCGTGTCGGGCGTGACGGTAAGGCCCGTCACCGCTTCCGTGATGAGGTTGTTCACGGTGCCTGCTTCGGTCGTGAAGAGGATAGCCGGCACGAACGGGGAAGCGGAGTACATGCCAATCACGGTGAGGTAATAGGTGGTGGTGAGGGTCTGCGGGTTGCGGAATGACTCGTTATATATACCGTAATCTGCGCATACCCAGAAGTCCTCCGTAGTCAGCAGCGCAAACGCGCCGGGGATGGGAATTGAGTCGATGAACTGAATACGGTACTGTGCTTCTGCCTTGTCAAGCTGGAACACAGCAGAGAGGGTGTCAACGTCAAGCGATGCCTTGGCGTCAGCTTCGATGTAAAGCACCATGCGGGGTACTTCATCCTGGTTGATCCACGTCGGGATGGTCGCGTTCTTGGCGTTGTAGAGCCTGCTGGGAACTGTCAGCTTGTCAGCGTAGGCCCTGAGCGCACGCAGAAACGCCTTGCCGGTCGTATCGTCAACGGGATAGGCGCACTGATGCTTGTAGAAGCCCTGATGGTACTCGTGCTCCGCGATGATCTGCTTGTAATAGCCGTACTCGTCATACTCTGCGGAGTTATACGGCACCTGCATGATCTTTGCCGCGAGCTGGTTAAGGCCGTACTCGCTCTGGAACGCGCCCCTCAGCTCCATCTCATTGATGGAAATGGGGTAGGTATCCCAGCGGTTGACGGAGTGGTAAGCCACCTGACCATCGGGGCGATACACCTTGAGCAGATTGGTGATATCGTCCACGCGATGGCCCCAATCATCCTTGTAGGCGTGCGCCTTGATGAAGTCCAGCTCAATCTCTTGCACGGTCGTGCCGTAGGTGAGATCCGCGCGCTTGCTCTTGAGCGGGTTACGGTAGTCTCGCTGGTTCACAAGTTGACCAGCAAAGACGTTCACGAACATATCCATGAACTCGTTAAGGTACTTGCGGTTCATGGGCTTGAAGAGAAACTTCTCAACCTGCGCAACGCCCTGCTGGGAGGGGTTTGGTACGCGCTGCTGAAAGTCCGTGCTCATCTGCAAGAAGCTGTTAGCGAGCACGGTAGTGTTATCCTGCATGGATCCTCCTTACAAAAGGTCTAGGGACTCAAGCCCTACCAAATCATCAATCGCGTCCGCGATATCCTCGGCCACGTCTGCAGCGTCGATGGCATCATCGACATAGCCGTTGTCCTCGGCCGCTAGCCCGATAGCGTCAAAGCCGCGCCGAACTTCCTCGTTGAGTCCTCGCACCATCTCGGTAAGGTCATCAAGTCGGCGTACCAGACCATCGTAATCGTCGGTACGCTGCTCGGCCGCCTGCTCGTCAGTCTCGGGGGTAGTCTCGTCGGCCACGTCCTCGCGCTCTTCCTCCACGTCCTCGCGCTCGTCCTCGCGCTCGTCCTCGCCCATATTGCACCTCCCTCGTTGGTAAAGAAAAGCCCTAGCTATCGCTAACTAGGGCAAAGTATAACGGCAAAGTGTGGTCTTTGCATCGTCACGTGCAGTTTACCTCTGCAAATTGGTGCCGGTGCCGTCCTCGGGCCGTATGTCCGGATCTACCAAAGTACGTGAGATGCGCGGGCACCTCGCCTATATTCATATTAGCGTATTCCAAAAAGCGCCATAGCCTGCAGGAAACGCGCGCGGGTGTCTGCGTCTCGGTACTTCACGATGCCAGCATAGTACAGCTCTACAAAGCCCTTCAAAGACTTCTGCGCACGCTTGGCAATGATGTAGTTGGGCCGCACATCGTCAACCGTGAGCGCATAAATCGGACGGCCGTCCATACTCTTTGGTAAGCGCTTGTCCACGTAGTAATAGCCATCGGCCCAATCTACCCATACGCCGAACTTCTGCCGCTTATAGACGATGCCAAAGGCCACCTTTGCGCCCTTGGGCACCTCGGAAAAGAGCCCTGCGTCTAAGGTCTGGAACTCGTTAGCGTTGGAGGTCGCCAGCATCTCGCTATCTCGCAAAAGCCCACTTGCCACGCTTGAGTCTTGCCGTAGCTGCCAGTCGCTATCAGGTGGGCCGTACCAGACAAGACATTGCTTGCCGTAGTGCCACGAGAAGCCATAAGGGGGCACGTCCGTGATATCGAACGTCGTAAGCCACGGGCACGTGAGGTCCACGGCATTGCCGGCAAGTATCAAGCGTGGTCTGTCCGCTTCGGGCGTGTTGGGTCGCTCACGACCTACAGAGGTAATGATAGAGCTGACCGCGGATACCTCGTTAGGTAGGTAGTCGTGATAGCGTGAGCCAGGCAAAGACTTATCTATAAGCGCCTCGTCCATGAAGAAGCGTCGCACGGGCAAGAAGCTGTTAGACCTGCGCTTGATCTCTTCCGCTTCCGTCAGCGCGAGGAAATAGCCCAGCGTGTCCCACTGGGGCTTCTCGTCCCTCTCCTGTGGCCGCTTGGCAATGTAGGCGTGCACACCTCTGGTAGTGAGCAAGTGATCCGCGATGAGCTTGTTGTCTGGTATCTCTGCGTAATACTTGGAGAAATAGTCTTGCTGCAGCTTGCCGTCACCCTTGAGGAAGTCGGCCACCCTCGTAAGCTCCACGAAACGCTTCTGCCGGCGCACGTAGTCCCGTATGAACTGCAGACGCGCACCAAAGGTCTTGCCGCGCGTGCGCGCGTCTATGACGATGGTGTAGCGTGCGTCAAAGCTGAGGATGGTGGGCCAGTCGATGAAGCCGTTAGCGTCGTAGGCGGTTTTCATTTGGGAACCTCGATTCCCAGCTCGCTCATGCGGCGCTTATATATCTCGCTGTCTAGCGTCGGCACATCAAGGTCTAGCCACATGTCCCACCCCAGCTTTCGCAGTTTGACGTTCTGCTCAAGCGCTTCCTGTAGGTCTGCTACGTTAGGGCATTTTGGGCAGTTGCCCAGCTCCCAATGTATACTGTCAGCCTTTAGCTGATTGACCTCTTGGCACAGCTCGTCTATGCGCCGCTCTAGAGCATCTTTTTCCATGTCGTTCATGCTTTTACCTCTTCCATGCCCCATGCCGTTTGCCTGTACAATGCCGGCCGTCTAAAGCGCCGGCAAAAGTCCCGCGCTACTGCCAGCGTGAACCTGTTACCCATCATGTAGACAGCGAGCGCATACACAAGGTCATAGTCACATGTCACTATGCGCTCTGTGGTGTCAACGTCCACGCCTGCGGCCCTCAGATATGCCACGTTGTCAGCGTTGACGGTCTTGAGCGTATCGCCCATCTTGCGAGAGGTCGGAAATAGGCTTATCGCTTCATGCGCCTGTACCTCTTTTGTTTCTCCTAAGTAGTCTGTCACCTCGGTATCTATCCTCTCTGCAAATAGGGGCTTTCTGTGCTCTAGGGCGTGGCACACGTCGTTTGTGAGCGTCACGTTGTAGCCCAGCACGGCAAGCATCAGCGTTGCGGGCTCGTATCCTCTCGCTACCATGTCCGCAAACCACTTTTCGATGGTGTAGGCTCCTTCTGGGCGCGATAGTCCCGCACAAGTGATGTGGAACTTTCCGCGATCGTCTAGGCTAATGCGTGCCTTGTTCCACGCTTCCAGATGGGCCACGTAGAAAGCGTCTGTCTTGGTCGCGGGCTCGACCTCGAAACATCCAACATCCTTAAGTGAGCTTGCAAACGTCGGAAAGTTTGCGCGCAAGCGTGCCATGCAAATATCAATTGCCTTTGTGGTCGCTTCATGCAATGGTCTGAGCGCTTCCAGCAGATCCGCGCAAGCCACGTCACTATCACACCTAATCTTTATCGAGTCGGTATCCCCGCCCGTACACGTGATGCGGTTGCCGAAAGCCTGATACAAGAGCATCATCGCTATCACTAGTTGCAGCCTAGATCCGCCCACGATGCGCATGCCATAGGTATAGAGCACCATCGGGTGCTTTATCTTGTCCTCACGCTCTTGGAACGTCTCGGGCGTGGCCTTTGTCTCTTGGTTCACCGCTAGCTCTGCATCGTCCTGAACTATGTACTCGGGCCGTAGCAGGTTCATAGCCTGCACGCCATAGATACCGTTAAATGAGCCCTTCACGCTCACGCCATACCAGGACGAGATGAAGTCGTTCGTAGGCTCACCAACGCGCAACATGTCGGCGATGTTTGCTGGTATTGATGCGGGTATCTCGTCTGGGTAGGGCTCACCTTCATGATAGTTAGCGTTAATTCGCTTTGCGTCCGTCTTGCGCTCGAAAAGCACGTTTGATTGCAAGGTCACGTAGTCTGGGGGCCATATGCTCTTGAGGGTGCCTTCTCCCCTCAGCGCTTCAAAACCGCTCCACTCGTATACCTGACACATGCACCACCATTCAAGCTCAGTCACATGCACCGTGGCAACGTCGGCCGCTATGACCTTTCCAAAGGCAAAGCGACCATTCACGCAGGTGTCAACGTAGCCGCGCGCCCTCAGATCTTCCTCGCCTGCTATCCAGCGCTCGTTATCGTCCGTCTCTTCTGAGCGTGCTATGAGCCGCTGAAACTTTGCCTGCGCAAGTAGCGCTATCCCCCAATGCTCGAAAGCGCTCCCCTTCCTCAGTCTCACGTCATGCACGCGCACCTCTGCGTGCACCCACCGCTGGAACGGATATTGGTAGCGGTTAAGAACCTCGTCCAGCGTGTAGCTTTTTATATCCTCAAGCCACATCCTCAGATACCTAGGCTCTAGTGGCTCGAAGTTGACCGGCACACGCCGACCATTGATGCCAAAATGGTGGGCGCTCGTCTCGTCTAGGCTCACCACGTGTGTTAGCACCCTGCTTGCGGCCGCACCTGCCGTGAAGGTAAGGCCACCGCGAAAGCAAGCCATCCTTAGCGCGTAGCTCTCGAACGTCTTTGGTTGCTCACGTCGGCATAGGCTCTCAAACGCAAAGTCCAGGCGCATACGCCGACCGCTACCCGTGCGTACCTTGAGGGGGCCTATCTCATGTTTCGCCATCTGACGAACGATAGAGCTCTTGGTTATGACCTGACAGCCCAGCATGTCGGGCGTAAGCCACTCGTTAGCTTCACATAGGTATCTGAGGTAGGCGGGTATCACCTGAACGTCACGCTTTGCGTAGCCCAATTCCTCGGCCGTGATAGGCGTGTCGGGCGTGCGCACCAGATCATAGTCCCAATCCCCCACCAGTTTGGGTATTCCGCACGTCGCACCCATCGCCTTAAGTCCGCCCATCTCTAGGTGGTAGGTATCCCAGATTCTTAGCACCTTCTTGCCAGCTAGCGTGAGGTCAAGCGTGTAGATGTTCGTGCTTGACTGTGCGTTTACCTCCATGTCGTACAGAGAGTGAAGGGACTCCATGATGGTTTGCAGGTCAAATATGGCGTTATAGACACAGAGGACGGGGATAACGTCGTCCTCCATGCCTGCGTTTATCATGCACCCTATGTGGTCTACCGCTTCCGCTTCCGTGCGGTAGAAGCTCACCTTCTCGCGTGGGTCATTGAGTACATACGTAGTGATATCCAGATTACTTACGTCGTTGAAGATATAAAGCATGGGATAAGAGGGGCTATCCGCGCGCGTCGCGTCCGTGTGGCTTGTCTCGGTGTCGTACACCCCATATATCTTGTAGGTACGCTTTGGCTTCTGCTTAGTGCGCGACATAGACAGCCTTCTTAACGCGCTCGTAGTCCAGCTCTGGAAGGTCGGTTAGTCCAGCCTCGTTCCGCTCTAGCTGGTCGGCGATGAACTCATAGACTAGCTGGAGGTTGCCTTGAGACTCGGCTATCAAGCGCTCCCTCTCGGGGTCGGTCAGTTGCCAGCCTAGCTCCTTCTCACGTCTGCTGGTGATCCAGTCCTCAAGCTTCTTAGCATCGGCCGTGTTGCCGTACCAATGCGCAAGAATCTTCCCATAGCGCTCGTTGCGCTTGACGTTCTGTCCGTCAGTCCAAAGGCCCTTGTTGGCAACCCAGAAAGCCTTAGCAGCGTTCTTGTTAAGCGTGCTCTTGGCCTCGTCGGTGCCTGCTGCGTTGATCTGCTGCGCAAAGATGAGGTTAGAGCGCACACGCGCGTCACGGTTGTAAGCCGCTTCCCTAGTGCGCTCACGGACGGTTGCCAAACGCTCTAGGGCCTGTGTCCTCTGCTCTGCCGTCATCTTGCCGCGTGCGCTGTTCGCCACGTCTCGTAGGCTCTGGGCATAGCTCAAAGAGGCTTCCTTTAGCCGCTCGTTGGTCAGCTTGGCCGCTTCACGCTCCATGCGCGCCGCCTGACGCTGCAAGCGCCTGCGGGCGTTATACACCTCGTCAGACGCGCGTTTAGGTCTTGCCATCGTCCTACCTCCTAATGGGCATCAAAAGACCTGCGTAGTCACCCACTCCATAGTCCAACTGTAGAGGTTCAAAGGCTTGCTGGGGATAGGTGACATTCACGTGCGGGCACTTGGCATCCTTGAAGTAGCGCGTGACCGCCTGCAGATAGCCTAGGTCGAACGTGCTCCCGTCTGCGTGCTCGCCCTTCTTGTGCTTCTCGCAGAGAATCGAGAAGTCTACGCCCTGCAAGTAGTTGTCAGCCACGAACGTAGCACGCAAGCTGTCCAGATCAATCGCGGTAAGCTTGTTCCTCAACGTCAAGTCAAGCTTAGATATCAAGTTGAGATCCAAACAGTAATAGCCCTCGGCCGCTCTGCTCACGTCAAAGTCATAGGCACGTCGGCGCACAAACCAGACCCGATTGGTATGGGTGAGCTGAACACGCTTGCCGCTGATATCAACCAGAAGGCAACGGCCGCACGGACTATAAAGAGTGCGAGCGCCTGATGCTGTAGCCTTGCCCTTGGACAGCGTCAGAAACGCCTTGAGCTCGAAGGTGGGCACGGTTAGGATGTTCATGGGTTTCTCTCCCCTCTTGACAAAGGAGGGGCCAGAAATGGCCCCTCCGCACTTCTGGTAAACGCCCTGTGCTCCTACTGCTGATAGTATGCGTTCATCTGCTGCTGGTAGGTCTGCTGCTGTTGCGGGTAAGGCTGCTGGGGAACCTGCTGCGCTGCCTGCTGTGCCGTGGGCGCGTCCATGACCACGTTAGACGGACGGAAGAACTCAATCTCGGTGACAACCACCTCAAGCTTGCTCCGCTTCTGGTTGCTCTTCTGGTCAGTCCATGAGCTGTAAGAGAGACGGCCCATGATGGCTACCTTGGTGCCCTTGGTGAGATAGCCGGCGATCTTCTCGGCGCGGGACCCGAACAATACCCAATCGACAAAGTTGGGCTTGTCTGTCCACTGGTCACCCTGCTTCACGCGCTCGTTGACCGCAACGGAACCAGACAGAACGGGCGTGCCGCTCTGCGTCACCTTAAGGTCTGCGTCGCGGGTGAGGTTGCCGGAAATGGAAACGATATTGATGCTCATGATGTGCTCTCTCCTTAGTTGCTAGAGACTTTCTTGTCTAGGACGTACTCGCTAACCTTCTTAGGGTCATTAGATGCTTCCGCATACTGCCAGAACTGCCAGAAGTCCATGCTGACCAACTGGCTCATGATGATAGTGCGGGTAATGCGAACGCGCTTACCTACAAGCTGCTTGTTGAGGTAGCTCGTAGCCCTGCGCGGTGTGAACTTGCCCACCAGCACGTCATAGTATTGGTGCGAACGGCCGTTGGTCTCGTCCAGCTCGTCACCCTCGCAGATCGTGAAATAGACCGTCCGCATGACCTTAGCGTTGTTGCCCAGATGCTTCACTATGTTGTACTTCTCTGCCATGTACTCACCTCCAATTCAGCATTAGCCACTCACAGAACAACGGGAAGATAATCCACCCAGCGACCTTGACAACGGCACCTATCATTTCTCATAACCTCGCTTTCCTCATTTGCCGTAGTGCCGTAAATGGACTACAATATATCGCGTCCGTTTGGATACGTCAAGAAGGGAATGCAAACATGACAGAAGCAGAAAGAATGTTCAGGCTTGAGCGAACGTTAGGTGCCATCATAGAGATGTGCGACGGTTCGCCCGTAATCGGCAATGCGGTTAAGGCTCTATGCACCATCAACCAGATAGACCCTCACGAGGTTCAGCAGGTGTACATAGATTGGCAAGCGGGTGCGCATGGAATTGACGAGGAAGGGGAGATGTACTAGATGAGCGATGAGGATATAGCTCTTCTCTTGTTTGTGTTGTGGATGATTTTCTGGGCAACGCTCATCTTTACAGCCTAGCCCACGGCCGCGCGAGCCCGAAATCGCGCATCCAACCCGACAAGGCCCCTGACCAATGCCAGGGGCCTTTGCTTTGGCTGGTCGTTTTGAGGGCTTTTTGTATACGATTTGAAAACATAGGTATCTAGCTGGGGTTTGTTTGAAAACATCTAATAAACCGCAGGTAGATGGGGTTGTTTGCTGTTGAGAGTGCA
>JAEIGA010006036.1_pt1 | contig 18434 bp, 16 predicted proteins | sample 9270691 | NCBI WGS metagenome assembly JAEIGA01 (sample SAMN17057246, study PRJNA624740) | gut metagenome | biome: biome; isolation source: fecal sample | host: Bos grunniens | place: China: Xizang | collected 2019
AGAGGCGGCTAAAGCTCGAGGCGAGTCATTGGACCATGTGCTTTTTTCAGGCCCTCCTGGACTTGGGAAAACAACACTTTCTTATATTCTCGGCGAGGCGATGGGGGTCAACGTTAAAACGACATCCGGGCCTGTTCTATCGAAGCCGGGAGATCTGGCAGGGTTGCTCACGAGTTTGGAACCTGGCGACATTGTTTTCATCGATGAGATCCATCGGATGTCGAAGACGGTTGAGGAATATCTCTATTCGGCGATGGAAGATTTCGCCATTGATATCATGATCGATTCTGGCCCTAATGCTCGCTCGGTGAGATTGGATTTGCCACGCTTTACCTTAGTTGGAGCGACGACCAGAATAGGACTTATCGCCGCGCCTTTGAGAGCGCGATTTGGGTTAGTTAATCGCCTCGATCCCTACAATCCTGAAGATCTTTCTGAAATAGTCAGGCGTTCTGCCGTAAAATTGGGAGTGGACGTCGATTCAGCTGGCGCGTTGGAAATAGCCCGGCGCTCGCGTGGCACTCCGCGCATTGCGAATAATCTTTTAAAGCGGGTTCGCGATTATGCGCAGGTGAAAGCCGACAATTTCATCACCGGCGAAGTTGCCAAAGCTTCGTTGTCTTTGTTAGAGATCGATCCTTCTGGACTTGATGAGATGGATGTTAGGATTTTGGAGACTATTTGTGTGAGGTTCGGTGGAGGTCCGGTAGGGCTTTCGACTATAGCCGTGTCAGTCGGAGAAGAGCCGGACACCATCGAAGAGGCGTATGAGCCGTTTCTTATAACCGAGGGGTATATTGAGCGCACTCCCAAGGGTCGGCTCGCTACTGCGCGCGCGTTTACCAATCTCGGAATCTCCAGATAGTTTATGCGTTTTAAAAATCTAAGAGCGCGCGCTCAGATCATTAGTGCGATCCGCCGGTTTTTTGATGACAGAGATTTTCTTGAGGTTTCTACATCGGTGAGAATCGCTGCACCTGCTCCGGAGGAATACATTGACTGCCCCAAGGTTGAAAGCGGTGGATTTTTAAGGGCGTCCCCTGAGCTGCAGATGAAAAAGCTTCTTGCTTTAGGCTTAGAGAAGATTTATCAGATCGGGCCTTGTTTTCGGGATGGGGAGACAGGATCACGCCATAATCCTGAATTTACGATGATAGAATGGTATCGAAGGGGCGAGGATTACAGCGTGGTCATGGAGGATACGAAGTTATTAGTAACTGAGCTCTTTGCTCGATTTCTGCCGAGCGAAAAGTTATCTTTTAAGGTAATGAAAGTCCGTGACGCTTATCGTGATGTAGCACTCTGGGATCCGTGGGAAAACTGGACTCGAGATCGGTTTGATTATGATATGGCGACAGTGATCGAGCCAGAATTGAAACGCATGGGAGGAGGGGTTTTTCTTACGGATTATCCTCCTCAGTGCGCATCTTTGGCGATTGTCAACGGCGAAGGCTCCGACGCATACGCCGAGCGTTGGGAGTTTTATTATGATGGAATGGAATTAGCTAACGCCTATTCCGAGCTTTGCGACTCTTTTGAACAGAAGAAACGCTTTTTGGTGGCTAAAGAAGCAAGAAAAATCCTTAATGAGTCAGATTATCCGATAGACGATGAATTTTTGGAAATGGTTTCTATGATCGGTAAGGCTACTGGCATCGCTCTTGGGATCGACAGGTTAATCATGGTTTTATTAAAGGAGCGTGAGATATCCTCAGTTCGCTTTTATTGATAGCCTCACGGCAATATAATATGGTATAATATCCCCCACGAAAAAAGAGGAAGTTAAAAATGCCAAAGGAACAAAGCGTCGGTAAGCGGATTCGCAAATTCCGCGAAAAATTCGACATGAGTGTTTACGATCTCTCGCAGAAGTGCGGGATCGATGAAAAAGTAATCAATGCTATCGAAAAAGGTCAGGTCTTGCCTGCTCTTGGAGTGTTGACCAAAATTTCTCGTGCGCTCGGGCAGAGACTTGGTACTTTCATGGATGATCAGTTTAAGCCCGATCCGATTATTACGAGAGCCAAGGATCTTGGCGCGCGCAAGGTCGCTAAAGAAGGCGTCAATGTGCTCGGATATGCTTCGCACTCGCTCGCGCTCGGCAAGCCCGATCGCCACATGGATCCGTTCAGAATTGAATTTGACAAAAACGGAGTAGACGAAGTTTCAAGCCATGAGGGTGAGGAGTTGATTATCTGCATCGACGGTGAAGTGGAATTGTCTTACGGCAACGAAAAATTCGTTCTGAAACCAGGTGATACGGCTTATTATAATTCAGTCGTGAAGCATGGTCTTAAGGCGCTCGGTGGTAAGTCGGCGTCGATTTACGGTATCGTTTTCATGCCATTTTAACAAATTTAAATTTTAAAAGAGATTGATATGATAGACATTAAGAAACTTAGAGATGATTTCGATGCGACTAAGGCTGCTTTAGCCCGTCGCGGTGTAGAGGAAGAACGCTTAGTTAAGGCTCGCGATCTTGACGCTCGTCGCCGTGAACTCATTGCCGAAACCGAGACTTTGAAGGCGAAGCGTAATGCCGCTTCCAAGGAAATCGGCATGATCGCGAAAACGGGCGGCGATATCGCTGCGGCGAAATTGGAAATGCGCAAGGTCGGAGACCGTATCGCCGAAATCGACAAAGAACTTGCCACTGTCGACGCCGATCTTCGCGAAGCATTGCTCATGATTCCTAATATTCCTGCCCCTGAAATCCCCACTGGGATGGATTCGGATGCGAATATCGAAGTAAAGAAAGTCGGAGAATGGAAAGACAAGGATTTCGAGATTCTCGATCATATAGCTATCGGCGAAAAGCTTGGTATTTTTGATTTTCCGCGTGGAGTAAAACTTACGGGTACAGGTTTCCCGATCATTCTCGGTCAGGGCGCAAAGCTCCAGCGTGCGCTCATCCAGTATATGCTCGATCTTCATTGTCAGAAGCAGGGCTATACCGAGATGCTGCCTCCGTTCATCGTAAACTCCGATTCGATGACCGGCACGGGGCAGCTTCCGAAATTTGCAGAGGACCTTTATCACTGCCAGATCGATGATTTCTGGTTGATCCCGACGGCGGAGGTTCCTGTGACGAATTATTACCGCGATGATATTCTCGCAGCGAAAGATCTCCCGGTTAAGCTTACGGCGTATACGCCTTGCTTCCGCCGTGAAGCGGGATCTGCCGGTAAGATGACTCGTGGCATGCTCCGCGTTCACCAATTCGATAAGGTTGAGATGGTAAATTTCGTCCATCCCGATACGTCATTCGACCAACTCGAGATCTTGGTCGGCGAAGCGGAAGACGTTCTTAAGGGACTTGATCTGCACTACCGCATTCTCCAGCTTTGCTCCGGTGATATGGGCTTTTCGGCCGCCAAGTGCTATGACTTGGAACTTTGGGCGCCTGGCGAAAAACAGTGGTTGGAGGTTTCTTCGTGCTCGTGCTTCACTGATTATCAGGCGCGTCGACTTAACTGCCGCTTTAAGGATTCAGACGGCAAGACTAAACTCTGCCATACACTTAACGGTTCAGGGGTGGCATTGCCAAGACTAATGGTCGCACTTTTGGAGCAACACCAGAATGCTGATGGATCAGTGACTATTCCTGAAGCACTTCGCCCCTACATGAACGGCCAAGATAGACTCTTGCCGATTAAATGAAAAAACTGTCCGTTGTCATTCCGACATTAAACTCCTCCAAGACTCTACCTGAGGCCTTGGAGGCGGTTTTTTCGCAGGATTATCCGCGGGATGATTACGAGGTCATTATCTCAGATGCGGGATCTAAGGATGCGACGATTGAAATCGCTAAGTCATTGGGCGTAGATAAGATAGTTTCGAATCCGCTTAAGACTGGCGAGGCCGGCAAGACCGCAGGGATTAACGCTTCAAGCGGAGAATTGATTGCATTGATCGATTCGGATAATATCCTGCCTGATAAATCTTGGATTAGGCGCATGGTGGCACCGTTTGACGATGACGGGATTTTTGCGTCAGAGCCTATTGCCTATTCTTCGAGGCCCACAGATTCATCGCTTACGCGATACTTTGCAGCATTGGGGATGAACGATCCTTTATGTCTTTTCGTCGGCAATTACGATCGCATAAGCGATGTCACCGGGAAATGGACTAGCTTAAAGGTCCGTAACGAAGACAAGGGAGATTATCTCAAACTTGACCTTGACGGCAAGGTAATGCCGACGATCGGTGCGAATGGATTTGTTTTTAGAAAGAATATCTTAAAGACGATTAAGTTCGAGCCATATTTCTTTGATATCGATGTCGCCCAGGATGCAGTTAGGCAAGGCTATGGGGCCATCGCCAAGGTGAAAACATCGATTATTCATCTTTACTGTGAAAAATTCAGTGATTTTACCCGAAAGCAGCGCAGAAGAATCCAGGATTTCCTTTTTTTCTCCAAAACCAAGGATCGGACATTCGCGTGGGGTGCGCAGAAAAAAATCGGTTTAGTGTATTTTATCCTCGCTACTGTGACGGTATTGCCGCTTGTTTGGGATGTCATAAGGATGGCTTTTCGCGCCAACAGCCGAAAAGATGATCTTCGCGCTAATGCGAAGTCTGCGCTTTGGTGGCATATTCCAGTATGCGTATCGACGTTATGGATATATTCTGCCGGCGTGATCAAGCGTATTTTGGGAATAAGCGTGCCCATGCTTGACAGGGATAAATGGCAATGCGACAAGATTGTCAAATAAGTCAATTTAATGTATAATACCGCCTCAAAAATATGGCTGACTGTTCTAATATACGTAAGTTTAAAGACGCATCGGACTATACTAAAAACTTTATAATCCGTGGCGAAATTGAAAAGTACTTTCCTAATGGGAAGCATTTTATCGATGATAATCTCATAAACCGCTGCATCTCTGAATCTGAGAGAAAAGGCACCGACCCGAGCCGGATTCGTGAAATTATCGCAAAATCAGAATCTACTTGCGAGACGCTTTTGCCTGAAGAAGTCTCAGAGTTAATGCAGGTGACTGACAAGGATCTCTTTGAAGAGATGCGCGAAGCTGCTGACCGCATCAAGCATAAAGTCTACGATAACCGCATCGTGATGTTCGCGCCGCTATATATGTCGAATCTTTGCGTGAACGGCTGTAAATACTGCGGTTTTCGCGAAGGTAATACTGCGCAGAAGCGCCGCGTCCTTACGATGGACGAACTTAAAGAAGAAGTCGAAGTCTTAGCTGGTCGCATCGGTCATAAGCGGCTTATTGCAGTTTACGGAGAGCATCCGTCAACTTCAACTGAGTATATCGCCGAGACGATTGAAACATGCTACAACCATTATGTACCTGCTCCACGTACCGGTGCGAAGGTTTCAATCCGCCGCGTTAATGTCAATGCTGCACCGCTGCCGGTAGCTGATTTGAAGGTTTTACGGAGCGTCGGAATCGGTACGTTTCAGGTGTTTCAGGAAACTTATAACCGCAAACTCTACGAACAGATGCACCCGTCGTGGAGCGTCAAAGGCGATTATGATTGGCGAGTGACAGCTTTCCACCGTGCATTGGAAGCAGGCGTCGACGATGTCGGATTGGGGGTTTTGTATGGCTTATGTGATTGGCGCTATGAACTTTTGGCGACGGTCCTTCATGCCCGTGATTTGGAGCGTTGGTTTAATATTGGTCCACATACGTTGTCGTTCCCGCGCTTAGAGCCGGCCAGTGGCACGCGCGTTCCAGAAGAGTCGCCTTGGTTGATAGATGACGATACCTTCGCGAGGATTTTGGTGGTTGCAAGGCTGTCAGTCCCCTATACCGGGATGATTGTTACTGCGCGTGAAAGCGCTGAATCGCGCAATCGCGTATTGAATCACGGTATGACACAGCTTGATTGCTCCTCGAATATCGCAATCAAAGGATACAGTGATTTTGCAAATGAAGCTCATCAGGAAAAGGAGCGCCAACAGTTTATGCTTGGCGACAACCGCTCTATCGATGAAATGGTCCGATGTCTTGCTGAACGCGGGACGATCACGAGTTTTTGTACGGCGGGCTATCGCTGTGGGCGCACGGGCGGTTGCATAATGGACGCACTGAAGACGGGCCGCGAAGGCAAGTTCTGCAAAATCAACGCTGTTTTAACGTTCCGCGAATGGCTGGATGATTTCGCATCCGATTCAACCCGCAAAATTGGTGAGAAGGTGATTGAGTCCGAACTTGCAGCAATAAAGGAGTGGCTGCCGAAGTTTTATCCCGTCGTTCTTAAGCAATACGAGGCGACATGCCGCGGGGAACGCGACTTGTTTTTCTAATGTTAATCGCGCATAAGATATGATATAATACGAAATATGAAGACATTAAAAGTTTTTTTTGTTGCCAGTCTTGCGTTACTTTCTCATTTCGGCAATGCCGCTGAAATCAAGGAGATTAAGTTTAGGTTGGTCGACGGGTTTGGCGGAGATACTGGCTCCATTGCCAATCGTTGCATTACCAAAGTCGGTTCAGAATATGATCCACAAATTCTTTCAAGCGATGTAAACTCGTTGAAGGAATCAGGCGAGTTCGATGAGGTGTCAGCTGAGGCGGAAAAGGCTGAAAATGGCATAGAAATCACCTTTTATGTCAAGCGCAAGATGTGCCTTAGATTCCCGGTTAAGATCGAGGGCGCGGTAGCATTTTCAGAGTCGAAAATCTTGGATAAGAGCGAGCTTGAGGATGGCGCGCTCTACGGCGAGGGAGATCTCGCGGCCGCCGCAGAGAAATTGCGCGAAGTATATATTAAGAAAAATTATCGGGACGCCAAAGTTTCGATTACTTCGATTCCGACCGGCTCGAGCAATAACTGCAATGTTCTCATTTTGATAGACGAAGGCGTTTGTCAGGATATTGACGATTGCGTTTTCGAGGGCGCGACGGTCGTTAGTGCAAGCGAACTCAAAAAAGCCATCGGGTGGCTGCCCTGGTGGAATCCTATGGGCTGGTTTTCAGATAAGCCCTTGACTGATGCTGCGCTCGGTGATGCCGTTTCTAAGATAAAAACACTTTACCGCAATTTGGGGTATCTCGATGTCGAGGTAGCATTTCCAGAGCAAGTCCGTTCAAATGAGAATCCAGAAAAGTATGTCTTAAACTACCGCATCACTGAAGGCACTAAGTATTTGATCGGCGATATCAGGATTGAAGGACTTAAAAAATACGCTCCAGGCGAAGTCGCAACCCGTTCGAAACTCCCAAAATCAGGTGAAGTGGCAGGTGAGAAAATTTTATCTGATGCCGCCGAGCGTATCAGCATCACTGTCGGCAGCGGTGATTTAGGATTGGCGGATACGCGTGTTGAGGTAAAGCGGATGTTGTCTGCAAAATCAGCTGATACCCTCGACATTGTTTTTAAGGTTGTAGAGGGTGTGCCGGTTATTATCAACGAGGTGAAAGTAGTCGGCAACGATTACACCAAAGACAAGGTCGTTCGTCGTGAAATTACGCTCGGTCCGGGAGACCGCATGCTCGCGGATCGCGCCGAACAAGCTAAAAGACGTTTAGAGAATCTCGACTATTTCTCACGCGTCAGATATTGGTTGGAGCCTACTGGCAAGGTCGATGAAAAAACTGGCGGAGAATATCGGGATTTAGTGTATGAAGTTGCCGAGAAGAATACAGGTTCTTTCATGGTCGGTATCGGTGCGAGCTCCGTTGATTCGGTTTATGTCTCGGCTGAAGTCTCTCAATCTAACTTCGATTTATTCGCGCCCGGGAAGTTGTTCCGCGGTGCCGGTCAGAAGGGAAGATTGTACGTTGCTGCCGGTCCTCGCATTCAGACCTATGAGGCGGCCATTACGGAACCTCATCTTTTCGACCGTCACTTGGAGCTTGAAGTCAGCGCATATCGCCGTCAGCGTTGGTACGATGAGTATGACATCGTTCGTACTGGTGCCGGAGCGTCGCTTTCGTATCCTGTGAAGTTCTGGCCGACGTGGAGGACATTTGGTCGCTTTGGCGTAAAACTCTATGCTGAACTGATTGAATTCGACGATGTTGAAAACGATTATTATTACTACAATGGGCGTTATGGTCAACTTCTCCGAGAAGAAGAGGAGAAGTATGGCGATGCATTAGAAGGGGTGGCGCGTCTATTTTGGGCGCACGATACGCGCGATAATTTCAGAATCCCCACGACTGGCTCGCGCACACAAGTGTTTGCCGATTTCGCCGGCGGCGACAACGAGTATGTGAGATTCGGTGCTAACCATCGTTCGTATTTTACGGTTATCGAGCGTTATAAACACGTGTTTATGGTAGCGCTTCGCGGTGAGACGATCTGTGGTGATGACATTCCGATTTACAATCGTATGTTCCTCGGCGGACCGAAGTCGATTCGCGGTATCGAATATAGAAATGTCTCGCCGTTCGCTCGCCGTAGCGATAAGAACGGTAAATTTTCTGGAGACTACACCCCGTGGGGCGGTCAGACGTTATTCTGCGCAAATTTCGAATACACTATCCCGATTGTAAAAATGTTCAGGCTTGCGTTCTTCTCGGATGTCGGTTCGGTGGCAGAAGACGAGTTTGACATCGATTTCTCGGATACATTCGCCTGGACCGCTGGTATGGGTTTGAGGCTTGATCTTCCGATGTTCCCGATACGTCTCGATTTTGCGACGCCGATAGAAAAGCCGGATGAAGCCGAGAAAGAAGTCTTCTCATTTACAATCGGATACGATTTCTAACTGGAACACAAACTTAATTTTCAAAAGACAGAAAGGTCAACATGAAAAAATTAATAGCAATTGGGTTTGCGCTTATGACAGCAGCGGCGATGGCCGACATGAAAATCGCGGTAGTGGATATGTTTGAACTTGTGCGCAAGCACCCCAACTATGAATCTAACAAGAGCTTTCTGACTGAAAGCGAAAAAGATCACCAGAAAAAGCTCGAGTCTATGAAAAAGAGCATCGACGAAATCCAGAAGGAAGGAGAGAAGAAGGCCGCCGAAATGGAAAATCCCATGCTTTCTCAATCCGCCAAGAAAAAGCTTGAAAAGGAAATCATGGAAATCCAGCAAAAGTACATCCGCTCACAGCAGAATCTCCGCTCTGAAGCGATTCGCCTGCAGCAGGATTTGCAGGAAATGGAAGGGCGCTTTTTGAAGACTACGACCGAGGACATTCGCAAGCATATCGCGGCATTTGCCGAGAAAAACGCCTTTGACTTGATCGTCGATAAGAGTGCGGTGACGTTCTCGAAAAAAGATATGGACGTTACTGGAAAAATAGTGGAATTATTCTCTTCTAAGGCATCAAAAAATGAAAGCAAGTGAACTCGCTAAAATCCTCGCGGGTACTCTCGAGGGAGAAGATGTAGAACTTAATGCCTGTGGCGGCCTTGAAGAGGCGCGTGAAGGTGATCTGAGTTTTTGCAAAGATTCAAAACACGTCAAGCTCGTGGAGGCTACGAAGGCTTCTGCGGTACTGCTTGATGAAAATTGGAGTTCTGGCGCGCCATGCACGATTATTCGCGTTGCAGATCCGAATCTCGCGTGCATGCAGGCTGCGAAGATTTTTGCGCCGCCGGAGCCTTGCCGAGCTCCTGGCATTCATCCCACCGCAATCGTTGATGAAAGCGTAAGTGTCGGCAATAATGTCCATATCGGCGCTTATACGGTCATCGAAAAGGGTGCTGTCATCGGCGATGATGCGGTTATTGAAGCGCAGGTATTCATCGGCGAGGGCTGCAGAATCGGAGCGCGGACGCATATTTATCCTCAAGTTACGCTTCGTGAAGGCACTATCGTAGGTAGTGATTGTATCTTTCATTGTGGAGTGCGTCTCGGCGGAGACGGATATGGCTTCAATAATGGTCAGCGCGCTGATGGTACGGTTTACATTGAAAAGATACCGCAGCTCGGTATTGTCGAAATCGGCGATGGTGTGGAAATCGGCTCAAATACTACGGTAGACCGTGCGCGGATAGGGCGTACGTACATTGGACCGATGACAAAGATTGATAATCTCGTCCAGATTGGTCATAACGTCAAGGTAAAGGGATATTCCGGGCTTATCGCGCAGTCTGGCATAGCAGGTTCGACGGAGATCGGATACGGCTGTCTTATTTGGGCGCAGGCCGGTATTTCGGGGCATATCAAAATTGCTGATGGTGTGCAGGTTGGACCTCAGGCAGGCGTGCCGCAGTCCCTTGATGGTTCGATTAAGTATGTGATCGGTTCTCCTGCGATGTCGATGAAGGATATGGCGGCGATTACGCTTGCCCCGCGTATGATCCAGAAACTTAAAACTGAAATTAAAGAACTTAAATCTAAGATCAATTGATTTTTGGAACATCTTCAAATGAAAAATATTTTTTTTGCAGTGTCTATCGGCGCATTGGCGCTTATGGGGTGTGATGATTCGGTCGAGCGCGATGTTGTGATTTACGGTTCTTCGCCGGCTGCAATTACAGCAGCGATTGAAGCGCAAAATCTCGGCAAGAGTGCGATTATAGTTTGTCCGGAAACGAGAATCGGTGGCCTTACTACAGGAGGTCTCGGTCAGACAGATATCGGTAATAAGCGCGCATTCGGAGGTTTAGCGCTCGAGTTTTATCGGGATATTGCAAAATACTACAAGGATCCAGCCGCTTGGAAATACGAAAAACGTACCGATTATCTGCCAGATGGTCAATGCTCCGGCACCAAGGGCGAAGATTCGATGTGGACATTTGAGCCGAGTGTAGCGCTTAAGGTATTGCTTGATTGGGAGCGCAAGCATAAGCTCGATATTCGCCGGGGGGAATATCTCGATCGCGGAGTGGGTGGAGTTGTGAAGAAGGATGGGAGGATCGTTTCCATTCGCACACTTTCTGGAAAGGTATACGCCGGTAAAATGTTTGTCGATGCCACCTACGAAGGAGACTTGATGGCGGCAGCCGGGATAAGTTATATTGTCGGGCGCGAACCGAATTCGCTCTATGGCGAGAAGAACAGCGGCATTCAGCGCGTCAAGAGTGTAAACCATCAGTTAGAAAAGGGTGTGAGCGCGTATGTTATCAAGGGCGACCCCACATCTGGGCTGTTGCCGTTTGTGGAACAAGACTGTCCTGAAAGCGACGGTACCGGGGATAAACGCGTTCAGGCATATTGCTTCCGCATGTGTCTTACAGATAATCCTGAAAACCGCATTCCCTTTACGAAACCTGAAAATTACTCCGAGCTCAACTATGAATTGTTGCTGAGAAATCTCGAGGCGATCGATTCTGCAGTATTTGCTGAAAAATCCGCGACGCCTTGGGACTTCATGCCGTGGATTAATTCAAGGATGCCTAACCGCAAAACTGATACGAATAATCGCACTGGTTTTTCTACCGATTTCATCGGCCAGAACTGGTCGTGGCCAGAGGCTACTTATGAAGAGCGTGCGAAGATGCTTAAAGCGCATCTCGATTACCAGCGTGGACTTATGTGGACATTAGCGAACCATCCGCGCGTTCCAGAACCGATTCGCACCCATGTTGCGCGCTGGGGGACATGTAAAGATGAATTTAAAGACGGGCTTGGCGATGGTTGGCAGAGTCAGCTTTATGTACGCGAGGCGCGACGTATGATTGGCGATTATGTGATGACGGAGTCTAATTGCCGTCATTTGGTGAAATCGTCTCGTGGAATTGCTATGGGCGCTTATACGATGGATTCTCATAATGTCCGCCGCTACGTCGACCAGAACGGGTTTGCGCGCAACGAGGGTAATATTGAAGATTATGAAACGCTCCGATTAGGTCCTTATCCGATTGACTATGGTGCGATAATTCCGAAAAAATCTGAATGCGTGAACTTGTTCGTCCCAGTGTGCATTTCGGCATCGCACATGGCATTTGGATCGATTCGCATGGAGCCAGTATTTTTCGCGCTCGGTCAGGCCGCCGGTGCAGCGGCGGCGTTGGCAATCGATGGCGATGTTAAGCCTCAGGACTTGGATTACAAGGTTCTTCGCGCGCGCTTAGATGCGGTGGGGCAGGTGGTGGAGCTTAAATGATGAGAGTTGCCGTCGGCATATCCGGCGGTGTCGACTCCGCAGCGGCCGCGCTTTTGTTGAAGGAGCGCGGCTATGATGTTTTCGCGCTGACGATGAGATTGGGGCTCTCAGACGAAGATAAAACGGTAAATGAAGCTAGGATGGCGGCGGAAAGATTGGGATTAGAGTTCGTTGAGGCCGATTTTTCAAAAGAGTGGAGTTGCGAGGTTTTGGAATATCTGCGCACCACATACTTATCCGGAGAAACTCCCAATCCTTGTGTGCGCTGCAATGAGACGGTTAAGTTATCGCTATTGCCGAAAAAGGCGTTTGAATTAGGTGCAGATATGTTCGCTACGGGGCATTATGCGAGAATTGAGAACGGTAGGATTTATCGTGCGGCAGACCATCGCAAAGACCAAAGTTATTTTTTGTATCGCGTGGACCGTGAAATTTTGAAGCGGTTGTTGCTTCCGCTGGGAGATATGACGAAATCGGAGGTTCGCGAGTTTGTTCGTTCACGAGGAATTGAAATCGCATCAAAAGTAGACAGTCAAGATTTTTGCGGGGGCGATCTACATAAGATAATAAATGCTCCTGAAAAAGAAGGTGATATCGTTACCGTCACCGGCAAGGTTATCGGTCGACATAAAGGATTTTGGAATTACACCGTCGGTAAGCGCAAGGGTCTCGGAGTCGGAGGTGGAATTCCGTTTTATGTGGTGAGGCTTGATGCAGAAAATAATCGTGTAATCGTCGCGCCTAAAGAAGCTGCCGCAGTGGATCAGTTCGCTATCAGCGAGGTTCTTTGGCATGAGGATATTTCTAACTTAAATCAGATTTCCGTAAAGGTCCGCAGCGCCGGTGAGCCACGATTAGTAAAGGATTTTTCACTGAAATCAAATGTTTTCAGATTGGCTGAGGCTATTGGCGGCATTGCTTCGGGGCAGAGTGCCGTATTTTATTCAGGCGATCGCCTCCTTGGCGGCGGTATTATAGTTTGATGGTTCATAGATTAGAATATAGCGGAGAAAAATAAATGAAAAGCAGTATTTACATGGCGTTTATGGTTTTAGTGGTGTTTTGTCAATACAATGCTGAGGCTATCGAAGTTCGCGTCACGCTTGATGGTGGTGATGCGACTGGTGTTTACTCTGAAGACGGCGGAGTTGATACTGCGTTTGAGGGTAAGATCAAAACCGACGCGGGCAAGGTTGAAGTAAAGCTTAAAAGATCAGAAACACGTCGCCTGGGTGAGAAGTTTGAAACTGGCAGCACGGATCTTGCGCTAAAAAAACATGGAATGTTTACAAACTCCGTGGCGTCGTCGTTATTGCAGTTATCACCACCGGATAAGTCCGAGTGGAAGACCAACGTGCCGAAGCCATATTGGGAAGGACATGATGATGTCGTAAAGTGTTTCGCGCATGCGCTCGAGGTGACGGGGCGCGAATATCTGCACGATCCTGAATCGGGAAGCGGTTTCACCCGTAGATTCGTCTATACGCCGTTCGGTTCGAGTGTTTTTATGTGGGGTAACTGCTACATAACCATGTGGGGCAGGTACGCATCACATTTGTTTGAGTTCATTGACATGTTGGATAATTTCTACGGCAAGCAGTCGCGCGACGGATTTATTCCGCGGCAGATCGATATCCGCAATGGACAAAGCACTTTTGAAAAGAACGACCTCTCAGGGTCTGGTGGCAATCTTCTTGCGTGGGCGGAGTGGCGAAATTACGAATGGACAGGCGAAACGAACCGGCTTTCTAAGGCTTATCCGTCACTTCTCGCTTTTCACCGGTGGTTGCGCACGAATCGCACTTGGAAGGACGGGACTTACTTCTCAAGCGGATGGGGCTGCGGCATGGATAATATTCCGCGGTTCAAGGGAGACGTAGCGCATTCACACGGACACATTTCTTATGTAGATGTCACATTGCAGCAGGCGTTTAACGCAAAACTGCTACTGAAAATAGCCGAAGTGTTAAAGACCGACGAAGGGGTTATTGAACTAAAAGAGGAATATAGTAAGCTTGAGCGTATTGCCAACAAGCGGATGTGGGACGAAGCGGCAGGCGTTTACAAGGACCTCGATGCGGACGGCAACAGGGTATCTTGCTCCCATATTGGCACATACTGGGCGCTTTTGGCAGGTATCGCTAACTCTAACCGTGTGGAGAGGCTTGCTGATAATGCGCTTGATCCAAAGCGTTTCGCTGCCGCGTGCGGTCTTGCGTCAACTTCCATCGATGATCCTGGATTTGTCGCAGACGGTGGCAACTATTGGGCGGGAGGATGCTGGTGCATCATGGATTATTCGGCGGCGAAGGGTTTTGAGTCAGTCGGTCGAGCTGATATTGCTCATGTAATCGCGCGTCGTGCGGTAGAGGCGGTTGCGCGGGTGTATACGCAAACTGGCGCCATCTGGGAGAGTTATTCTCCGACTGAAAAGGCTCCGGGGAAAAACTGGGGTCATCGCGTCCGCAAATTTATTGGTTTTTCAGGGACAGTTCCGGTGGCGCTTTTTATTGAGAATGTCCTTGGAGTTCAGGTGGAGGGCCCACATCGTATCGTTTGGGATATTCGTCTAAAAGAATCTCATGGTATTGAAAATCTCGTCCTTGCTGACGGAAACCGAGTTTCACTTCGCTATGATGCTACTACCGATAAGGCTACATGGACATCTAAGCGTCCGGTCGAAGTTATCGTTAAGAAAAATCACCGCTGAAATTCGGTATTGCATGATATAGGGCGATTTTGGTAAAATATACAAACTTTTTGTCGCGGAGTGTAGCGCGCGTGCGCGAGAGTACGTGACCAAAGACATAAAATAAGGCAAATAATGGATCCTGTAAAGATCAAGGCGGAAGTCCGTACTGAACAAGGTACCGGCGCAGTCCGTCGTTTGCGCCGTGCGGGTATGATCCCCGGCTCGGTGATGAAGATGAAGAAGGGTGGCACGGAGCTCATTAAGCTCCCCAAGCACGACTTCATGATGGCTATGCGCGGCCATGCCGCCAAGCAACTCCTCGTAACGCTCGATATGGGTGGCGCAGAAGTCCCTGCTCTCTTGAGAGAGATGCAGAATGACGTTTTGGCCGGCACTCCTATTCATGTGGACTTCAGCGAAGTTTCGTTGACCGAGAAAGTCCGCGTTACGGTTCCCGTATATCTCGTTGGCGAGCCTGTCGGTGTTAAGATTGGCGGTGGCATTCTCCAGAATCCTCTCCGTCAGATCGATGTCGAGTGCTTGCCTACCGATATTATTGAGAAGTACGAACTCGATGTTTCTAACCTCAACGTCGACCAGACGCTTTTCGTTCGCGATATGAATCTTGGCGATAAGTACACGGTCGTTACCCGTGGTGAGCTCGCAGTCGCGGTTATCAAGGCCTCCGACGATGCTCCTCAGGCTTCCGATAAAGCTCCTGAGGTGATCAAGAAGGGCAAGGAAGAAAAGAAGTAAGGGGATAGATAGAAAATGAAAAAGTACGAAGCTCTCTATATTTTCGTCGGCATCGCCAAGGACGACGCTCTCGAAGCGTGCCTGCAGAAGGCACTCGCCGAAGTAACCCGTCTTGGGGGCGAAATCCTCTCGACTGAATCCCTCGGTAAGCGCACGTTTTCGCGTCCTATGAAAAAGCGCGAAAGTGGTGTTTATGTTAAGGTTCGTCTTCAGATGGATCCTGCCAAGGTTGATGAACTCGTTAACCGTTACCACCTCGTCGAAGAAGTCTTCCGTGTGCAGATTCTCGCGGTTGATGAGCGTCGCGAGGCCAAGATTGCTTCCGAGCGCGCGGCTCGCGCCGAGCGTCAGGCTAAGAAAGATGCTGCTCAGCAGGCGGCGATCGCTGATGCTTGATAAGGTACTGTAAGAAAACGGAGAAGTTATCATGGCATCTTTTAACAAGGTCATTTTGATGGGCAATCTCACCCGTGACCCTGATGTGCGCGCAACCGGTGCTACCGGTATGAAAGTCGCGCGTCTCGGGCTCGCTGTGAATGAGCGCCGTCGCGATCGTAACGGACAGATACAGGAGTTTCCTGTGTTTGTCGATGTTGATGCATGGGACAAGTTAGCAGAACTTTGTGGCCAGTATCTTTCGAAGGGGCGCTCGATTTTGGTCGAGGGTCGTCTTCAGATGGATAGCTGGGAAAAGGATGGCGTTAAGCATCAAAAGCTTAAAGTCCGTGCTTCGACGATTAAGTTTCTCCCTCAGGGCGACCGTCTTAGCGGCGGATCGTTCCAGCGCCCGGCTGAACCTCAGTCGATGGTATCGTCGATGGAGAGTGATCCCGATGATATTCCGTTTTGATAACTAAAAAATTTAAGGAAAACTATAATGGCTTTCAAGAAATCTAACAGCTCCGCGGGTGAAGAATTTGCTGCCCGCAAGCGTCCGCCGCTCGGAGTTAACGACCAGATCGACGTCAACGACATCGAGACGTTGAAGTATTATATCACCGACTACGGCAAGATCCTTCCTGCTCGTATTACCGGTGTTACCGCTGCCCAGCAGCGCCAGATCCGTCAGGGCGTCAAGCGCGCTCGCAACATGGGCCTTATGGCTTAAGTCTGAAAGGAGCCAAACGCTATGCAGATTGAAGTTATGCTCATGGATAATGTGAAAAAGCTAGGCAAGGCCGGTGACATCGTCAAGGTTGCCCCTGGTTATGCCAGAAATTATCTTTTCACGAAGGGTCTCGCCGAGGTTGCCACTGAGGCTGCCAAGCGTCGTCTCAAAAAGCTCGAGGCTGAGCGTGCCGCACGCGCTGCCGAGTTGAAGAAGGCTGCTTTGGAAGTTGCTAAGGGTCTTAAGGACCTTTCGATCAATGTTTCTGCTCATACTGTCGATGGCAAGAAGCTTTACGGTTCGGTCAGCGCTACGGATATCGTCGCCGCGATCGAATCAAGCCGTGGCATCAAGCTTGAGCGCAGCCAGATCGATCTTCCCGATGCCCTTAAGGAAGTCGGCGAGTACGAGGCGAATATTGATCTTGGATATGACGTTTCTGTCAAGTTCAAAGTCACGATTCTTGATGAGGACGCCGCAGAGTAATCTCCGGTGCATCATAATAGAAAAGAGCCCGCGAAAGTTCGCGGGTTTTTTTCGTTTTGAGTATTATGCGTTGACGGTGTTTAAGAGTGTTTGGTATAATAAAAAAATGCAGAAAATAGTATGGTATGAAAGATAAAGTAATAAATCCTGATCTTCTGGCAGACGAAATTCGTCGTCGAGAAAGCGCCAATCGTCGGCGCCGTCCGTTGTGGGGACTGATGTCGTTTCTGGCGCATCTTGTTATTATCGTGGCGATTGTGTTTTTGACGCCGGTTAAAAAATTGATTATCGAAGAAGAACAAAAGCGAAATCCTGCGGAGGACTTGTCGGCAGATCGAATTGAGCAGATTGACGATCGCCTGCAATTGGCGCGGGTAAACGAACTTTTGGCGCAGCTACAGGCGATGCAGACGGTTCTTCATAATATGGAAGTCCTAAAGCGCGAACTGCAAAAGGACTATGACAGCTATGCTGAAAAGAAATCGGTCGACATAAAAGAAGAAGTGGCGAAAATAATCGAAGAGGCTGAAGCTTTCCAGAAAAACGCACTCGCGGCCCAAGATCCCATCATTACCGCTGTCGCATCGATGGTCGAAGAGGAGAAAAAGGATTTGACCGATGAGGAGCGCTCTAAGAAGCTGCGAAATGACGCAGAAAACCTGAAAACTGAAAAATCGTTGAAGGTTGTGACCGCTCAGGCTGATGCGGCGAATGCGTTTGACAGAATCCAGGTTCAAAGCGAATTTGGCGGCTACAAAAAAACTGCTGCCGCGGCAGAGAAGATACGCGATTCTCAGATAGAAGCGTCGTCTTTGCAGGCGCAAGCTCAGGACGAGGCGTATGAGATAGCCTCTAAGTTGAGCGAATATAAATGGACGCTGAAAAGGGTGGACGAAGAGAAAAGCGCCTTAGAGCGTGAGGTGAAGAATTTGGAGAAATCAAGGCAAGATCAATCCACGGCTAAAGAAAATAAAGCGCAATTCGAAAAAGTCGTGGCAGAATCCAGTTCTGAAGCCGAAAAGGCAAAACAGCAAATCGCCTCATTGAAGGAACAAAAAGCGAAAATTGTTGGAGATGCGAAGCCTGAGAAGAAAGAGCGTGACAGACTTTCGCAAGAAATTTCCCGCGTAGAGAGGAGCCTGAGGCATTTTGAAAGGGCTGTAAAAGATCATGACTTGAAAATCAAACGCGAGGAAAGGCACTTGGAGAATGCGGTGCGTACTGAAAAAGAAATGGAGAAGCGAATTGCTGCTCGCAAAGAAAAAATAAAGGAAGTTCAAAAACGAGCCGATGACATTCGAGAAATCCAAAAGCGCAATGTTAACGAGTTGCAGGTGAAGAAGCTTGAGAGGGCGAAAGCCGCGCAATCAGATATTGCAAATCACATTGAAATCCTGAAAAAA
>JAEIGA010006037.1_pt1 | contig 18431 bp, 13 predicted proteins | sample 9270691 | NCBI WGS metagenome assembly JAEIGA01 (sample SAMN17057246, study PRJNA624740) | gut metagenome | biome: biome; isolation source: fecal sample | host: Bos grunniens | place: China: Xizang | collected 2019
AGAGGATATCTTGGCTGATCTTTAACATGAACAGGATTTTCATCTAATAGACTTCAAGCGAGACAAGTCCCACGATTTGTCTCGCTTTTTTGGTTGAAGAGTTGTGGTAATAAGTTACTATATTTGCCTTAAATATATATTGTATGAAGAATAGGATAATAATGCTTGCGGCGGTAATGCTGATGGTTTCTTTCGGAGCTGCCGGACAGACTGTTGTGACCGTTGATGTAAATCAGGACGTAGGTCAGATCAAGATGATGAATGCGGCTAATAATGGCCCTTATGAGGAAAATTTAAAGGAATATAAAGCTCTTCGCGTTCCGTATGCACGAACTCATGACACACCTCACAGATGGAACTCTCATACAGTGGATATCAATCAGCTGTTCCCGGATTGGGATGCCAATGTAAACAATCCGAAGTCATATGACTTTACATTGACTGATTCGCTTCTGGCGGTCATGATGAGAGCTGGAACAAAGCCGTTCTTCCGTCTTGGTCAGAGCATCGAGCATGATCCGAAGAAGTACGGTGTCTATCCTCCGAAGAACTATAAGAAGTGGGCTAAGATCTGCGAGCATGTCATCCGTCATTATAATGAAGGATGGGCAGACGGTCACCATTGGAATATCGAATACTGGGAGATCTGGAACGAGCCGGACCTGGATGCGCCAGGAGACAGATGGAAGACAGATCCACGTTGCTGGGGAGGCCCTCTGGAAGAGTTTCATAAGCTGTATGAGGTTACAGCCAAGCATCTCAAGAAATGTTTTCCGGATGTGAAGATCGGCGGACCGGCATTCGCTAATCCACGCAAGTATGGCCCGCCTTTCCTGGATTATGTGAAGGCTACCGGCACTCCTCTTGACTTCTTCTCATGGCATATGTATCATCGCAGACCGCATAGAGTGGAGGAAGATGTGTTCAAGGTGCGTGAGATTCTTGACGAGAGGGGATTCAATGAGGTCGAGTCGATTCTCAACGAGTGGAACTATGTTAAAAGATGGGAAGAACCGGATCATTACAGTACCCGAGTACGCCTTAGCATCAAAGGTGCTGCATATGTAGCTGCTATAATGTCAACTTGTCAGGATGCGCCTGTAGATATGCTTATGTACTATGACCTGAGACCTAATGTAAGTTATAATGGCGCATTCAGCGCATATCACTATGATATTCTGCCTGCATATTGGTCTTTGTATTATTGGGCGGAGCTTGCGGATTACGGAACCCAGATCAAGTCTGAGTGTGCGGAAAGCGATTTATATACCACTGCAGTCAAGTCATCTGACGGAAAATTGAGATTGCTTCTGACCCGTTATAATGAGGATAAGCCGGAGGAGGCGCTTAAAGATGTAACAGTTGTCGTGCCTCAGGGATATAAGATTGCCTCAGTCAGACTTACAGATTCACAGAAAGAAATGGATAGAAAGCTCGAGCCGACAGGTGAGTCTGTCACTCTGACTCTTGAGTCAAGAGCTTTTGCTCTGATTGAAATGCTTCCACTGTAAATAACAGACACCACCATAACAAAACCCCGAAAGTCTTTGCCTGACTTTCGGGGTTTATATCATTGTGTCAGCTTTTTATTATGTATTGATATATAGCAAATGAATTGTTTTTGTCCAGCTTGACTCTTATGCGGCCGTCTGAGTCGACCTTGGTGGTGAAGTCCTGACCGTCTCCCATCAGTGCTTTGCATTTGACCTTCGTTTCGGCAGGAAGCCATGTCTTCAAAAGACCGGAGTCTTCTGGTGTAAGTTCACGGTATATTATGAAATAACCGCTCTTGGAGTCTGTGATAGACTGGAATCCTGTCCATGAACGTCCTGATGGCTCTTCTCCTATTGGGAGAATTGTTCCGGCATGAAGATCCGGGGCTAGAGTATACCACTGTCTGAGCAGCTCTCCGACGTAATATGCATGTTCAGGCAGGTTGGATGCTTCCATCCATGCAAGTGGCTGGGCGACGAAACTTGTGGCTGCAACATAGTCAAATGAATATGTGCATGGCGCAAAGATATCCCCTTCGTAGTATTTGTCCGGGTTGCGCCAAGGATTGAGGAATTCCACCTGGAAACGCTCCGGAGCCACATAACGTGACAGCTGCCAGATATTACGCAGGGTCTTGTATGGATAGTAGTTGCCCCAATCAGTATAGCGGTTCTCCATGAATATATTGCCATACTCGGTGAACCAGTGATAGCCTACTCTGCGGCCGTTTGTTATGTCCATATTGATGATGACCTCATCGTTGGTCTCTTTACGTACGCGGTCCAGCATCCAACGGAGGTTTCGCTCAGCTTTCTTTGTCGGCAGGATCAAACCATCGATTTTAAATATGCGTATGCCGTATTTTTGGTAGAGTCCCGTAAGTACAGCAGCATCTTTTTCCCAGTCTTCCAACTCATTCTGCACACTTGGATTGAACCAAAGTCCTATTTCCATTCCCAGTCTTTTGGCTTTCTCGACGATAGGGGAAAGTCCGTTGGGAAATTTTACGGGGTCAACATCCCAGTAACCACTCTTTCCCCAGATATTATCGAATGAACCCCCTGCCATTACTGATGCCGGGCTCTTGCCTGCCTGCCAGCCATCATCAATCTGATAGATTGTGACTCCCAGGCGTGCTGCCTTGTCAAGCTCCTGCATGCAGAATTCTTCGCACACCCTTCCGTCCTGACCCCTGTCGCCCCATGTGTTCATCATCACCATGTCCACCTGGCGGCGTGCAGTCTTCTGATATGCACGGAGGGCAAGCGCTTCGGAAAGTTCGTCACGACCGGTAACTCCCATCACGCATCCATAAAGTCTTGTCCAAGCGTCCGGGAGGATGTCAGACGGCTCAAAGCCGATTCTTGTCACCTGAAAGCGACCGTTTCTTGTGATGAAGTCGCATGGGAATCTGCCTACCTGCATCTCGGAGCAAGGGGCCTCCTTAAGAATGAACAGTCCGTTTCCGGTCACATGGTCTCTGGCCAGAAGCAGGTTGCCGTTCCATTTCTTTTCATGGTGATATGAGATGAACTTCTGTTCCTGAACAAAAGTATTGTGTACGTCGGTAGAGTCGTGGAATTCGACCAGGTTGCAGTGCATGGCGCGGGTCTTGATGCATATCTGGTCGACGATTGGTCTCTCTGCAAGTGTGATGTCCCACTCTCCTTTGACATATGTGTCTACAGCTATAGCCGGAACGTTGTCATAAAGACGGTAGTCTCTGCGTACCTGCACTTTGCCTATATTGTATGATATCCTTGCAATGAAGTGCTCCGGAGCCCATTTGCTTTCTGCCACCTGGATAACGTCCAGTCTGGCATTCTCCGGAGCTTCCTTGGCTAGGACTAAATCTGGAAGATCGTACACTGAGTGCATTATCTCGCCAGTTGTGCGGTCTGTCAGCCATAGCGTCCTTACTGCTCCATTGTTCCATGCGAAACCTCTTTCAATGAGTGAGTTGCCGATGCGCAGTGTGTCCGCTTCAAGGCGGGCATAACACTCTGTTGTCTTGGAAAATATATCGGTGCCGGCTGCGAATAATATCATGCAGGCCAGAAGGATTCTTTTTATCATAAGTGAGTTCTATTTCTCGTGTGCGCACACAAAGGTAATAAAATAATTTTTTACCTTTGTATGTTGATCTGTAAAGAATTTCGAACACTAAATAATGACCATTATGACACGAAAAGTTGCTGCGATTATTGGCCTTCTGGCATTCTCTGCACTTGCAGGTGCGCAGAATTATTATCCGGAGGATGGAAATCCGGAGGTGCTGTGCCCTGCTGATTATCAGATATCTTTGAGAAAAGAGATTATCCTCCCTCAGGTGAATGGATATAATGTCTATAAGGCCGATCTTCATACACATACAGTCTTTTCTGACGGTCAGGTAAGCAGCTCTTTCAGAGTCAACGAAGCTTGGCTTGATGGACTCGATGTGATGGCTGTAACCGAGCATATCGAATATCGTTCATTTGAGGATACATTTGTCAAGTATACCAAGAATTATCATGATGGAAAATATCAGAAAGCTGTGAATAACCGCATCGACAGAGACGCTACATGCTCTGAAGAAGGTATCATTGTAGATCTTAACTATGCTGTACGTGAGTCTCAGAATGCTGCCAAGAATAATGGAATTCTGATAATTCCAGGAGCTGAGGTTACCCGTGACGGCAGGACTGTAGGACATTTCAACGCTCTCTTCACTACCGATAACAATCTTATTTATGATCCGGATCCTGTGCAGGCTGTTCGCAATGCCAAGGCTCAGGGAGCTCTTGTGATGCATAATCATCCGGGCTGGAGAAAGTCGAGTCTGGATTTTACCGAGACTGAAAAGGCATTGTATGATGCAGGGCTGATAGATGGTGTAGAGGTGGCTAATTTCCATCAGTTCTATCCGGCGATAGTGGACAGGGCAAGGGAGATGAATCTTTTCATATCGGCGAATACCGATGTCCATGGAGCAACTGCCAATGACCATGGCCGATCTGGATATGACCGTCCTATGACGCTGATTTTTGCAAAGGAGAAGACATTGGAATCCATCCGTGAGGCTCTTGAGTCAAGACGTACTCTCGGATATGCATTCGGCTCAGTTTCAGGTGATGAGCAGTTGCTGAAGGATTTCTTTACTGCCAGCATGAAGGTGACCGTAAACCGTGTCGGCACCCAGAACGTCTATCTGTCACTGACGAATATGTCGTCAATTGCATATGTCATAAAGAGAGGCTCGTCTAATCAGATAAAGCTGATGCCTTTCCAGACCGTGCATATCACCATGTCCAAGAAAATTCCGACATTGGATCTGACAGTATTGAATATGTATAGTTCTAAGGATGGCCATCCTGTAGTGTCATTGACTTATTAATCTGGGATGTAATCATGATAGGTTCAGTAATTCTCCAGACCGCAATCGCGGCACTGTTCTCTCTTTCTTTTAATGATGGCTCTGTGCCGGGTGTGAATGGTCGGGCTGCATTCTTTGATGGTTTTGACTCGCGCGTTGTCGTCCCGGCAGCAGAACTTCCAACACCGCAGACTCATTTCACCGTGGATATGTGGGTTTGTCCGATTTCGTTCCCCAAGAGCCCTTGCCCGCTAGCATGCCGTCAGCGTAATGATGTTCCTGGTGGATGGTCGCTATGGCTTGATGTCTTTGGAAAGGTGCATTTCCAGGTTGCAAATGGAGATGAGTGGATCGAGGTCACTGCTCCGGAATCCATAGAGTTGAGACAGTGGTCAAGAATTACAGCGATGTTCCGTGGCAGCAACGGATTGTATCTTGCCATTGATGGCAAGCAGGTAGCGATGCTGCATACCGATCTTCCATCAGTCAATCAGAAGGACTATGATCTTTGGGTTGGTCGTACTCCTGTGAGGACTCCATCATTCCTGGAGAAGACAGGTGTTCCGATCTATAGCTCTTTCGATGGTGCTATAGATGAACTCAATATCTATCCAAACCGTACTGTTTATCCTGAAATTATTAAGGAAAAATTTGTCCGTCCTGAGGCTCCGGGATATGATGTGGCCGGATTTGAGGAGCGTATGCTTCCATCAGGGCCTGATAATCTCGCATTTGGCGGATGGTATGTTCCTTTGAAATATTACAAGGCATTCGATGACAGATGGAGAGGCTCTGTACCGGATGTTGTGGTGGGATTCGGTGAGCATATGCCATGGAAAGTGGTTTTCTGGCATGGAATATCATATGCTCCATGTTTTGTCACAGAGAAGGGCAACTGGATGTGCAATGAGTTTGTAGAGCGCTCTAAGGTGACCGGATGGGGATGTCCGGAGAATATGAGTGACAAGCATGCAAATTTTTCGAGTGTGCGCATAGTTGAAAATACTCCTGCACGCACTGTGGTTGTCTGGCGTCATGTTCCGATCGGAGTCAATCAGAAGATCCCATATCAGAGCGAGGAGACAAAGTGGGGCGACTGTTCAGAGGAGACTTATATCTTCTACCCGGATGGAGCATGTGTGCGCAAGATGGAATTCTGGACTTCTGCACCATGGGGCTGGCACGAGTGGAGCCAGAGTCTTCAGGTGCTTCATCCTTCGCAGAGACCAGAGGATGTGCTTGATGCATCGCGCATCATGTCAGTAGCTGCAATGGACGGCCGTTCGCAGGAATATGGCTGGGACTTTTCAGGTGAGGTGCGTCAGGATGCACCATCTTTGGAGGGCGCGAATATCCAGGTTACATATCTGAAGAGTGAGTGGAATCCTTTCCTCATCCTTGAAGATGGTGATGGTATCAATGAGAAGGGAGGAAGAGGTCCTCGCATGGACCGTTATTCGGGACGTTGGTCCGAGTATTCCGATTTCCCATGGCGCAATCACTGGCCTGTAGCCCAGGACTTTGTTGTAGGCAGATATGCCTGTGTAGCTGATGCACCGTCACACACTTACACCGGAACCCAGTACAATGCTCCGCATTCTGTAGAGAAGATTTCCGGTCCTGATCATCTGGTTTATAATCCGGTCGAGGGAGTTGAACCGCTTTATACCAGATACGTGTCAGATGATGATCTGGCTTCAACATGGAAGGTTACCAAACTTATGATGGTAGGATGTACCAAGGGTGATGCCGCATCGCTCCTTCCTCTAGCAAAGTCATGGCTCCGTGCCCCGAAGATGACATGTGATGGAAATGAGGTTGCATATGATGTGACTCAGAGGGCATATCTGTATGATGCATCCAAGTCTGCTTCTGAACTTAAGTTTGTTGTCGAAGCAACTGAGGAAAATCCTGCAGATGGAGTCTGCATCATCATTGATAATCTTCCGTCAGAGCCGCAATCTGTCGAGATTGATGGAACTCAATGTGCTGATGCGCGTATATGCACGAATGTAACTTACAAGGGAACGACACATTTGTTGTGGTTACCATTGAAGGCAACTCAAAGAACAGTGATCCAAGTCAAGTAAATGATATTGTTTAAAAATCACCATATGAAAAAGATAACACTCATATTGGGCCTGGCATTGGCTTCTTTTGCTGCTGGTGCACAGACGTATTACGAAGATGCGGTAAATTCTGAAATCTATCGTCATGCTGAGCTAGGTGAGTCATGCAGGAAGGAAATAATTCTCCCTGAAGTCAATGGCTATACCGTATTCAAGGCAGATCTGCATACTCATACAATCTTTTCAGACGGACATGTCACTCCTAGATTCCGTGCGAATGAGGCTTGGGAGGACGGTCTGGATATCATGGCTGTCACAGAGCATCTGGAGTATAGACCAAACGAAGATTGGTTTGTGGAATATACACAGAAATACAATGACGGACAGTACAGCAAGGGTGTAAACAATAAGATCGGTGGCAAGCCACTTGATGAGCATGGCATTATGGTCGACCTGAATTTTCCGGTGAAGCTGGCCAAGGCGGAAGGCGCAAGACATGGACTTCTGATCATCCCTGGAGTTGAGATAACACGTGATGGTGCAAAGGTCGGTCACTTCAATGCCCTGTTTACACAGGACAACAATACTATCTTCGATCCAGATCCTGTTCAGGCTGCCCGTAATGCAAAGGCTCAGGGTGCGTTGATCATGCATAATCATCCGGGCTGGAAGAGGACGGATCTCACTCCGACAGAGACTGAGGCGGCTCTTTACGCTGAGGGACTTGTAGATGGTATAGAAGTTATGAATGGAAATGACTTCTATCCCGGAATCATAGATAGAGCTCATCAGTACAATTACTTCGTTGCGGCAAATACGGATGTGCATTCATCTACAGCTCAAGATTACAGACTCCTGGGATATAACCGTCCGATGACACTTATCCTTGCAAAGGAGAAGACTCTGGAAGCAGTGCGTGAGGCCTTGGAGGCAAGACGTACGCTGACATATGGCTATAATACCGTATGCGGTGACGAGCAGCTGCTCAAGGATTTCTTTGCAGCCGGCATGAAGGTGTCAGTCATCCGTACATCCAAGAAGAATATCCACCTTGCTGTTACCAATATGACATCGATTACATATCTGGTGAGCAGACCAGGAGAGAATCCTAAGAGAATTGCTCCTTTCCATACAGTGTGGTATCCTGTCTCGGTGGGTTCAACAACTCTTGATCTTACAGTTCTGAATATGTTCTATTCTAAAGAAGGACACCCTATTGTTTCATTACCATTCTAGTTATTCCATGAAAAGATTTTTTATTTGCGCGCTGCTTTGTCTTGCAATCTGCCCATTTGCTTCGTATGCGCAGTATACTGCAGCTCTTCTCGAAATCAACAGCAAGGACGGAGTCTATGCCATAGGTGATTCCATCAAGGTTTGGGCGAATGTATTGCCGGAATGTGGATCAGAACAGGAATTTACTGTTCAGGAAGATATGTTGCATGATGTCCTGAAACAGGAGATGACGTTGCCATCCGGTCGTCATCTTATCTATGCCGATGTCTGCACCAAACCTGTGAATTACGTGTTTGCATTTGGTGAAAAGGGAGCGGCTGGCGATTATAGGAAAGCCTCAATTGTGGGAGCAATCGTGGCGCCGGAGTCGTTCAGACCGGGATACGAAGCACCAAAGGATTTGAAGAAGTTCTGGGCCAAGCAGGTCAAGCAGATGAGAAAAATGCCGCTTGAGTGCAAATTGACACCTATCCCTGAGGATCAGGTAAACAATCCGGATGTGGTGTGCTTCGACATGGAGATTCCGATGCCTGAAGGCAGACCGGTGAGAGCTTATATCGCATATCCGAAGAATGCCGATCCCAAGACACTTCCGATAATAATGATGGCTCATGGTGCAGGCGTGAAAGGCAACTGGTGCCTGTGCAATGTAGACAGGACCGTCAAGAATGCCACAAGAGGTAATGGCGCGATATCCATTGATATCAATGCTCATGGAATGCTTAACGGTCAGCCTAAGGAATATTACGATGCATTGGAGGCAAACGAACTCAAGGGTTATTCATCTTGGGATTTCACCGGACATGAGGATTTCTATTTCCGCCTGATGTATCTACGTATGGTGCGTGCGCTGGATTATGCGGCATCGCTGCCTCAGTGGGACAGGAAGAGGGTTTTTGTTTATGGAGAAAGTCAGGGCGGTGCTCAGGCTGCAGCTTTGGCCGGAATAGACAGCAGGGTTACTGCTGTGAATCTGAGAGTTCCGGCATTCATAGATGTAGCAGGTCTTTACCAGAACAGGAAAGGATCGTGGCCTGAAAAATATTCGAAAGATCCGAAGAAATATGCCGATGTAATACCGTATTACGATGGTGCGCTGCTGTTGTCCATGAGTAAGGCTAAGCTGTTTGTCGAAGCTGGACTGGTGGATTATTTATGTCCTCCAACTTGTGTGGCTGCCGGATTCAATAATGCAGGTTCAAAGGATAAGACAATAATATTCTTCCCATATCGTCCTCATCACGAGAGCAATATGCCTATGGAGATACGTAAGCGCTGGAGGGAGGAAGTAAAAAATCCTCGCGAAAAATTCCGCGAGGATTATCTTCAGTAAACTTTGACAGTTGCCGGCTTATTGCCGATGCGATATTTTATTTCTATGAGACCGTCATTCTGGGCGGTCTCTATTTTTTTGCCGTTGATTGTTATCGTGTATTCCTGGCCAGGTTTCGCACAGATTATGAACGCGGTTTCTTTGCCGATCATATCCTTGTCAAATTCGAGAGTGGCACAGAATGAATTCAGATCGGTGCTCCATGACTGTCCGCTGACGAGTGTGCCGAATCCGGTGGATATGGTTCCCGGTCTGAAGTATGCGCTATGCCAGTTGATGATGGGGGATGACAGGCCGGAGAAGTTGTTCCATCCGCCGCCACGACCACTTTCTATCAGGAAATGCTCGTAGCAGTTGTACGAGTCGCGGCACTCTCTTTCCCAATTTTCAAGGGCTGTCATTGCTATCTGTCTTGCCCTTTCAGGCATGCCCAGATCCAGCATCGTCTTCCAAAGTATCATCTGATGCGGCATCCATACGGTGCCGTTCCAATAACCGTCCACGCTATAGTAGGGCGCACTCTGGTCCACAGCAGTGATTCCGCAGTCGCTCCAGAGTTCTCCTTTTGTAAAAATGTGTCCAAGGAGACGCTCCTGCTGCTCAGGTGTGACTATGCCCGCTACAAGAGGCGTCACGCCGTCGAGACCCATGTTGAAGTTTACGCCTTCACTGGTCCTGTAAAGCCCGATCGGGTTGTACTCGTTGTCATGTACTACATATCCGAAGTATCCGCTTTCCTCATCCCATGCATGTGCGAGGATTGCATTGGAAATTGTCTCGATGTCTTTGTCGTATTCTTTGATGTCCTGTTTCAAACCCATATGTGAAGCCATCAGACGTAAAATTTTGGCGCATCGTACATAATAGGCATTCGATACCATCGGACTTGTGTGTATGCGCAGCTCTTTCTGCGGGCGTATGGTCCACTGGGCAGGGTAGTCATCCCATCCTCCGCTGTTGTAGAATATGTTCCATGTTTCCATAAGGCCGCTTGCCTTCATAAAGCGGGGACCTGTCATGAAATCATAGAACCTCTTCAGACGAGGGTATATCTCTTTAAGGGTCTCTTCGTCGCTTCCGTTGTTTTTCCATACGTCACCGATTGCCAGGATCTGAGTCGCGAGGGGAGTGCCGTGATGAAGGAATGGTGCCTCCTCCTCTGGAGTTGTGGTATATTGACGGATGATCTCATATCCTTTGCCAGGGTCTATCTCACTCATCGCCCAGCCGATAAATCCGCAGTCCCATGTATAGAGACTGTTCCAGTTCTTTCCGGGACAGAAGTGGCGTATAGGCTCGCCGAGTGCATCGATCGGATATACGACATTGGTCAGGAGTGTCGCCTGGAGCATCTGTCTTCCGAATGCATATTTATCATTGCAGTCATCTTCTGTCTTCATGTCAGATTCTGCAAGTCTGGCCAGTTCGATGTCTGCGCCTTCTCTATGGAAGTTTGCGAGCTCATTGGATACAAACTCCGGCGTTCCACATACGATGAGCTGATATATAGTCGTGTCACGATCGGCTCCCAAAGTGATAGGACGTAGGAAGTTGACGAGATAATGTCCCTTGAGGTCACCTTTAAGGTCTTTGAAGACGTGGTCGTGGACCTTCCTGTGCATAAGATTCTCCAGCTTCTGAGTCCTGAACTGACGCACTTCGCTCATGTCATAGTTCCATGCCGCTCCGTATGAAAGTTCGACTTCTGGATATTTTATCATGAAGTCTTCCTTAAGACTCTTGAACGTAGGCGTGATCTCCGGGGTCCACTGCTCCTGCGAACCACCGCTTTTTCTGGCTGCGAGCTGGAGGTTGATGTTCTGAATCTGGTCTGTGTTGTTTACGCAATGCGCCTCAAGGAGCACCCTGCTGTCATCCAGAATATGCCAGGTGGCATCTACATATACCCGGTCTTTCCACTCGATGTCGTGACGGAAGGTGATGTGCTTCATGTCAGGAGTGACGCGCCAGGGATGAACTCCTGCCTCAAAAAGTGCATTAGGAATCTTGAAGTTTCTACGATATTGACCTGTCACCAGACAGAACTCAACCTGGATTCCGCTTTTGAGGTCGGCTATGTGTGATATGCCGAAATACTCCTTTGAATATGGACCCCACTGCGATAACGAGGTGATGTCATGAGATGTCGGTGACTGTGCCGAGACAGTACCCAATGCACAGATACCTGCAATCAACAGGAATAACGTTTTCTTCAGATTCATGATTCTATATCCATTGTGTGTGGAAGAATTCGCCTCGTGGACGATCAGTACGTTCGTATGTATGTGCTCCGAAATAGTCTCTTTGAGCCTGGAGCATGTTTGCAGGAAGGTTTTCGCAACGATAGCCATCGTAGTACTCAAGAGCCGCGCTGAGTGCCGGAACAGGGATGCCGGCCATCACACTATGCGCAATCACTCTTCTCCATCCCTCTTGGGCCTGAGCAAGTTTCTCCTGGAACCAAGGGGCCAGCATAAGGTTGGTCAGCTGTGCATCTGAATCAAATGCTTCCTTGATCTGTCCGAGGAATACACTGCGTATGATGCAGCCTCCTCTCCAAAGCATTGCTATGTTGCCGTAATTGAGAGGCCAGTCATAGTGCTTCGCCGCTGCCTGCATGAGGGCGAATCCCTGTGCGTATGATACGATCTTTGAAGCAAGCAGAGCATTATGCAGATCTTTAAGGAAAGCCCCGCGCTCAACTTCCGGCAATCCGTTTGCCGGGCCCTCAAGAATCTTGGAAGCCGCTACCCGTTCCGCTTTCTGAGATGAAAGACAACGTGCAAATACTGCTTCACCGATGAGAGTCAGCGCGATACCTTCGTCAAGCGCCGCAACAGCGGTCCATTTACCTGTTCCCTTCTGACCTGCAGCATCCAGGATCGTGTCGAGTACGTAATTTCCTTCGTTGTCCTTCTTTGCCAGAATGTCTCTTGTTATCTCGATGAGGTAGCTGTCTAGGTCACCCTTGTTCCACTCTGCGAACACCTGGTGCATATCCTCGTTGCTCATTCCAAGACCGTCACGCATGATGTGATAACACTCGCAGATGAGCTGGATGTCTCCGTATTCGATGCCGTTGTGGACCATCTTCACGAAATGTCCGGCTCCGTCCGGTCCGACCCACTCGCAGCATGGCACAATCTCTCCGGACGGATCCTGCGCCTTTGCGGAAATCGCCTGAAATATAGGCTTTACGTAAGGCCATGCCTCTTCACGGCCACCAGGCATCATGGAAGGACCTTTCAGTGCACCTTCCTCTCCTCCTGATACTCCGCAACCGACATACAGAAGTCCTTCTTCTGCGAGCATCCTTGTCCTTCTGACGGTGTCAGGAAAATGTGAGTTTCCTCCGTCAATGATGATGTCGCCAGGGGATAGCAGCCCTTTGATCTGTCCGATCACCTCGTCGACCGCCTTTCCTGCAGTTACCATGAGGAATACCTTGCGCGGAGCCTCAAGCGAAGCTATCAATTCATCATAGGAATGTGCTGCGAAGAAGTTTTTTCCTGCGCCGCGACCTTCCATGAAACGGTCTGTGACCTCGTTGATGTAGTTATATACACTTACGTTGAAGCCTTTGCTTTCCATATTGAGTGCAAGGCTTTCTCCCATTACGCCTAGTCCTACAAGGCCGATATCTGATAGTTTTTTCATCGTCTTACTCTTGCGTTACCTTCCCAGATACTCCAGATCTGCTGCTCGTCTGCAGGCTGTGCATAGTCTGTCAGTCCACTGACAGCCAGTACGCCGCTGGCCCATGCAAAATGAGCATATTTCTCACTGTCCCATCCCTTGAGCACTCCATATAGAAGTCCTCCTACAAAGCCGTCTCCTCCACCGATACGGTCAAGTACTCGGATTTCACGTGGCTGGATAATCTGTGTGTTGTCTTCATCAATGACTATTGCGCCCCATAGATGTCTGTTTGTGTCGATGACTTCGCGAAGTGTCGTTGCCAGAATCTTTGCACCAGGATAGCTCTTGCGTACTCTGCCCATCATCTCTATGAAGGCATCTGTCTTTGCTGCAAGTCCTTTTCCGCCAGCTTCCGGTCCTTCGATGCCGAGACAAAGCTGGAAGTCCTCCTCATTTCCGATCAGGATGTCAGCCTCTGAGGCGATGCTTGAGAATACCTCTTTAAGCTCCTCTTCGCGACCCTCCCAGAACGATGCGCGGTAGTTAAGGTCGAAGCTGATACGTGTGCCATACTTCTTGGCTGCTTTGGCCAAAGCTACGCAGAATTCTCCGGTCTCATGGCTCAATGATGCAATGAGTCCGCTAAGGTGCATCAGCTTTACGCCCTCTTCTCCAAAGATCCTTTCGAGATCAAAGTCTGAGAGCTTCATCTCGCGTCCGACTTCTCCTGCACGGTCGTTCCATACACGTGGCCCGCGAAGTCCGAAACCGCTGTCTGCCACGTTTATCTGGTGACGATAGCCCCAAGGGCCGCCCTGAGGGATCTGCGGACCTTCGTAGTCCATACCTCTGCTGCGTAGATCTGACTGGATGAATGCAGCAAATGGACTCCCTTTCACGAATGCGGTAAGCACTTTTACAGGTAGGCCAAGATAGGATGAGATACTGGCTACGTTGGTTTCAGCACTTGTTGCCTGAAGTGTGAACTGTCCTCCTGACTGCACCTGACCTCCGTTGGTAGGACATAGTCTGAGGCCGATACTGGTAGGCACCAGCATTGAATAACGGCCTGTTGATTTTATATCTAGCATGTTAGAATTATTATAGTAGTTTTCCCAAGGCTACAACTCCGGTGTATGATACCACGCAGGCAAACACCAGAGCCAGAACCATAAGAATGTTGAACACAACGCCAGGTTTTGCGTCTCCCATGACCCCCTTCTTGTTCATGAGGAGAATCATCGAAAGAATCACCAGTGGAAGTACAAATACCAAGGTGACCTGAGATGCGATCTGAGTTATTACCGGATTATATCCCAAAATAGGAATGGTCAGGCCGATCAAAGCCGAGATTCCTGTCAGAATCATGAACGGCTTGGTTCTGGTCCTGAGCTCTCCGTGATTATAGTCGCTGTGCAGGGTTGCAGCCAGCATCATGATAGGGAAAATAGATGAAAGTCCCGCTCCAAGAAGTCCCACGACGAACAATGCCACGGCAAAGCGTCCTGCGATTGGTTGAAGCACATAGATCATATCAAGGACTCTGTCTATCTTGATACCGTTGGCAAACAAGGTTCCTGCAGCAGCTACCATGATGGAACCGCTTATAAGGAATGTCAGAGAAGCGCTGATGATAGAATCACGTTTCTGCAATTTCTGGTCATCCTTGCCCCAGCCTTTGCTTTTGAGGATAAGCGGTCTGATGACGAATGTAGGTGACGACATTGTTGTTCCTACAAATGCCGCGATGAACAGGCCAGCGTCTGAATTATTCAGTTTCAGAGCCTCGATTCCTGTGGTGAACGCTTCAGGGCTTGGAAGTTTGATGAACATGGAAAGTATGAATGCGAAGCCCATCATTGTCACAAGGAACGACAATATCTTCTCAAAGGAAGAATAGTTTCCCTTGTTGAGCAGCACCCAGATGGTGAATGCAATCAGAATGGCCATTCCTATTACAATCCCATAGGTTGCAGTCTGTGGAATGCCTGGTATACAGAGTATCAGTACTTCTGCTAAGGCGTTTGATACGATGTTCAGGATACTTGACAGACTGATCCACTGGCTTACTACGAGACCGGCAATCAATACCCACGCCCAGACCTTTCCTCCTTTCAGTGTGGTCTTGATACCGTTGATTGCGGTCTTTCCTGTCACGACTCCGTAACGTCCGTATGCTTCAGTCATCACCCACGTGAAGAATGCGCTGAGAGCGAGTACAGGAAGGAGGGCAAGACCGTATCTGCCACCTGAGTTGACCATGGTGGTTACGCTTCCGGTACCGATGGTGAAGCCAAGACAAAACAAGCCTGGACCGACAAGAGCGATCCAGTGCTTGAGAGTTTTAATAATATTGTTCATTGATTGTGTCCCTTATGAGAACAGGCATCCGCCATTGATGTCGATTCCGTTGCCTGTGATGTATGATGACTCGTCACTTGCAAGGTAGCTTACCAGGTCTGCAACTTCACAAGCCTCTCCCTCGCGACGCAGAGGAGCTGTGCGATGAAGGTTCTCGCGGCCAGCCTGTGGAGTGAAGGTGTCATGGAAATATGTGTTGATCATTCCCGGACATACAGAGTTTACTCTTACGCCACGAGGACCGAGCTCCTTTGCCATTGCTCTTGTGTGGCAGAGCATGGCAGCCTTGCTGGCTGCATAGAGTGATGAGCCTGGGCCGCCGCCGTCGCGTGCTGCCTGAGAAGAGATGTTGATGATGCTGCCCTTCTCCATATACTTGAGTACATCTCTTGTACAGAGCCAGCAGCTCTTGAAGTTGAGGTTGAGAAGGGTGTTGAACCATTCTTCATCCTGCTCTTCAATAGTCTTTCTTCCTACAAGACCTCCGGCATTGTTTACAAGGATGTCGATCTTGCCATCAAAAACGCGTGCTGCTTCTTCCATAAGTGCAGCAACGCCCTCTGCCTTTGTTACATCTGCGCGGAAAATGAAACCTTCTCCACCTGCACTCTTTACCATTTCGAGGGTTTCGAGTGCCTTTTGCTCATTGTTCAAATAGTTGATACATACTTTTGCACCTTCTGCTGCAAGTTTTACGCAGATGGCTCTTCCGATGTCACGTGAACCACCTGTGACTACGGCTGTTTTTCCTTGTAATTTGCTCATAATTATGTGATACTTATTATAATCGTATATGCGAAAGCTCACAAATATATAAAATAATGAGCTTATATGTGTGCGCACACGTAGAAAACTTACATTAAAATATGTATTTTTGTAAAAATCTATGAAATTTATCATGGCACAGCAGCTGACAATCAAACAAATTGCAGAGAAAGCGGGAGTTTCTGTGGGAACAGTGGACAGAATCCTGCATAACAGAGGAAATGTTTCATCAGAAGCGATGAATGCGGTTAAGGATGTACTGGAGAAATATGAATATCGTAAGAATCTCCATACTTCAGCGGTTGCATTCAAGAAAACCGGAAAATCCATTAAACTGGCTGCTGTCATACCGTTTTCTAAGCCTGGAGAGTATTGGGACCTCATCAAGCAAGGCCTGCTTCGTGGCTTGAAGGAATATGGTGACATTTCGATAGACTGCCATTTTGCATATTTTGATCAGTTCGATTCGCATTCCTGCAAGAAGGCATATGATGAGATATTGTGTGAAAATTTTTCAGCTGTGATTGTCAGCCCGACATTCGTTCAGGAGACGGCAGAGTTCTGTGCCAAACTTGACAGGATGTCTATACCATATATATATGTGGACGGTAAGATACCTCAGTGTTATCCTGTCGCGTCCTATATGGCCGATCAGGACTCCTGTGGGCGTCTTATGGCACGAATGATTGATGCCTTCACCCCATGTAACGGGGAAGTTGCCATATTTCTGCCTAAACGAGTTGGAACCCTGATGTCCAATAACTCCCTCGCGAGAAAAGCGGCATTCTTAGATCATTATGCCTCCATAAATCCTTCAAGGGTATTGAAGGAATGTTACTATACGACAGATAATCCGGAGGTAAATATTACAGAGATGACAGAATTCTTCAATGCAAATCCGGATGTTAAAGGAATCGCAGTGATGATTTCCACAGGATATGTCGTGTCTGATGCATTGAACGCCATCAATCGTACCGATGTAACGGTAGGAGGATTTGATATAACATATGGTAATGATCGCTGCATCAGGGAGGGAACGCTGACCTTCGTTATCAACCAGCACCCGGAACAGCAGGGATTCAATGCCTTGGAATCTATGCTGCATTATACTCTGTATGGAACTCCCGACAGCAATATCAACAAATTGCTCCCGATAGATGTCGTACTGAAAGAAAATATATAATCACTGCAGATAATATCAGAGGATAATGGGTGACTTCCAGCATACAATAGATTTAAACGACCTGTTCAGATACAACTACAGGCCGCTCTGTCTGTATGCCCTGCATTATCTTCAGGATGCAGATCTTGCGGAGGATATCGTCCAGGAAAGCTATACGGCTCTGTGGGAGAAACTTCAGGAAGGATCCCATGTTTTCAACCGCAAGTCCTATTTATATATGATGGTACGCAACCGCTGTCTTGACCATCTGCGAAAGAAAGGTATCCCGACCGAATCTCTCAAGCCATACGACACTTACGGAATCATAGATGATGACGATGCTCAGGAGCGTTCTCAGACAGAGGCACGTCTTTGGACTGCAATCGACAGCCTCCCTGAGAAGTGTCGTGAAGTATTCATCCTAAGCAAGCGCGATGGACTAAAGTACGAGGAGATTGCCGAGGAACTGGGACTATCAGTAAACACCGTCAGGAACCAGATCAGCAAGGCACTGAAAGTCCTGAAGGAGGGTGTTCATAAACTATACACATTCTTTTTTGCATAATTTTTCAAAATCATATAGTACTATTTCAAAACACTTCCGTCTTAATGTCGGATTAACGGAATCTGTATCGCATTATGTCAGACTTTGAGGATAAACACATGGACTTCGTCCTGAAGCATTATCAGGAAGGCAAGTTCGACACTCAGAAGACGATAGACCGCTTCAATGAGGCTCACGGCATCGTGCAGAAGCCTCGCAGACGCGTCCTGCCTTGGGTGTCAGGAATGGTTGCGGCAGCCGCTGCGGTCGTGCTTTGTGTGTTCCTCTTCCGTGGCAATGACCCGCAGACACAGCAGATCCAGCTTGTTGCTGATGCCCAGATTCAGGAGTATGTTCTTCCTGATGGCTCAGAAGTAACTCTTGCGCCAGGCTCAAGATTGACTTACAGCGAGAAGTCTCCTCGAAAGACTCATCTTGAGGGTAAGGCTTTCTTCGAAGTCGCTCGTGACGAG
>JAEIGA010006038.1_pt1 | contig 18429 bp, 15 predicted proteins | sample 9270691 | NCBI WGS metagenome assembly JAEIGA01 (sample SAMN17057246, study PRJNA624740) | gut metagenome | biome: biome; isolation source: fecal sample | host: Bos grunniens | place: China: Xizang | collected 2019
GGTACGAATCCAGCTGCAAGCGCCAGTTCTGCCTCTTCACGCGAGAAGTCTCCCTCAGGGCCGATCATGACCACGATATTCTGTCCGTCATGGTTTTGAAGCACTTCCTTGATGCTTCTGCGTGGCACTCTTTCGTCATCAAAGCAGTAAGCTATCAGCTTCAGTGCGTTGCTGTCCGTCTGGCTCTTGATGAACTCCTTTACACTTACCGGCTCATCAACACCCGGAACCGAAGCCTTGAGAGATTGTTTTGCCGCGCTTACCAGAATCTTCTCCACCCTTGCTGTCTTCAAAACTCTTCTTTCGGAATGATCTCCGATGATAGGGGAGAGCCTGTCAAAGCCTATCTCGCATGCTTTCTCGGCAAACCACTCATAACGGTCGTTGTTCTTGGTCGGACAGACCGCAAGATGCAGGAAATACGGGTGTGAACCCCAGTCGGAGATGCTTTCCATTACAGCTGCTTCCACACCTTTGTGGCTGTCGGACGTAATGCGGCATTTATGTAAGGTTCCGCAGCCGTCAATGACTGCAATCTCGTCTCCGCAGCGGTGTCTGAGCACCTTGATGCAATGGCCGGATTCGTCGTGGTCCAGTCTGCAGATGCCTCCTTCTATGTCGCGAGAGTAGAAAAGTTCCATATTTATAACCAGAATTAGCGATGCAAATATAATCAATTTGCTAATTTTGTAATGCAAACCGCAACCATAACACATCTATGACGAAACGATATCTATCCCTTGATGTTCTGAGAGGACTGACAGTGGCTTTCATGATAATTGTCAATAACCCCGGCTCATGGTCCAGGATTTATTCGCCTCTGAAGCATGCTGCATGGGACGGGTGCACCCCTTGCGATCTGGTGTTCCCGTTTTTTCTTTTTTGCGTAGGAGCTTCCATGGCTTTTGCCTTTGCAAAATATACTTCTTTGACCTGGGGTGCAGCAGGAAAGGTCTTTAAAAGAGGTGCTCTTCTGTATCTGACAGGCCTTCTGCTTACTGCATTTCCGTTCTATCCTGAGACAACCGGAGCGACGCTTGTATTCTCAGGAGATGCTCATGGATGGTCTTCTTTTCTTGACGTTTCGTTCTGGGATAAATGGCTTGAATGGGCTTCAGGCCTGAGACTTCTGGGCGTTCTGCCTAGAATTGCAATGTGCTATGTTGTGGCTTCGCTGCTTGTGCTTTGGCTGAGGAAGCCTATGCGCCTGCTGGGGGCGGTGGCGTTTCTGTCTGCCCTTCATGTCGGTCTGCTCGTGGCTTTTGCCGGTCCCGAAGGTGCGTTTTCACTGGAGGGTAATTTTGCCCGCGTGGTGGACCTGGCTGTCTTTGGAGAAGAACATATATATGGAGGATTCGGCCTTCCGTTTGATCCAGAAGGTCTGCTAGGTGTCCTCACGGGCTCGTGTACAGCTATCCTGGGATACCTTATCGGCATGATGATCAGGTCCTCTGCAAAGCGATATGAGCAGAATGCAGATGCATCAGATTCTCCGGTGGGCGTGTGCGCGAGGTTGTTCACCATCTCTGCAGGTGCGCTTCTTCTTGGTCTGGCTTTGAGTCTGGTCGTGCCGATAAACAAGGCTCTCTGGTCGGTGTCATACGTATTCTATGCAGCCGGCTGGGCTATGTTTGTGCTCGCTCTCCTTATGTACCTGATAGATGTGAATAAATGGGAGAAGCCTTTCTTTCCGTTCAAGGCCCTTGGCATGAATGCGCTGGCGCTTTTTGTCCTTTCCGGATTGATCATGAAGATCATATGGAGATATACGGACTGGGACTATACGGCGGTTTTCGGCGTCAGTGAAGGCATGTCATTTCTGTTTTCTCTGATCTATCTGTCCGTACATCTGGTGATAGCAGCTGTATTGTATAGATTGAAGATATTTATAAAATTGTAGGATGTATATAGGTCTTATATCTGACACGCACGGGGTTTTCAGCGATGAGTTCAAGGCTTTTCTGGAACCTGTGGATGAGATCTGGCACGCCGGAGACTTCGGCGGGGGGCTTGACCTGGCTGCGGAGATCGCTGCGTTCAAGCCTTTGATGGGTGTTTCCGGCAATTGTGATAATCATGATCTGCGTTTTACCCATCCTATGCACAGGGTGTTCGAGTGCGGAGGGCTCAAGGTTCTGATGACTCATGTTGGAGGTTATCCGGGACGATATGATGCGAAAGCCAGAAAATTGATTCAGGAGCACAAGCCGGATATCTTTGTGTGCGGGCATTCGCATATACTGAAGGTGATGAGAGATCCGTCGCTGGGCGGCATGCTTGTGGTAAATCCTGGTGCGGCAGGCATCCAGGGCTTTCATTTGGTGCGTACTGCACTGAGATTTCATATAGATGACGGTAAGGTTCATGATATGGAAGTTTTCGAACTTGACAGATGATTTTAACGGCCTCCTATTGCACTTTCAGCACCTTTTTCTTAACTTTGAAAGGTATTATAAGTTTAATTTTAAAAACCTATTGCTATGAAGAAGGTACTTATGTCAATGGCAGTTGTTGCGGCTATGATCGCGTTTGCCGCATGTGGAAACAATACAAAGAAAGCTGATGAGAAAGCCGCAGAAGCTACTGAGCAGTGCTGCAAGGATGAATGCTGCAAGGAGCAGGAGTGCTGCAAGGAAGGCTTCTGCAAGGAAGAATGCGATAAGAAGGACGAGTGCTGCAAGGAGCAGGGTTGCTGTAAGGAACAGGAATGCACAGAATGCACAGAATGTGCTGACTGTCCTGATTGTCCTGCTGCAGAAAGCGAAAAGTAATATGCAGAAAGATATTGCTCCGGCAATATCTTTTTTGATATTTGGTTATGGATCCACAAGACAATCATGTTTTGTGGATCCGACATCTGAAGGAATAAGAGTTTATGGCGACGATGAAGACAAAGACAGTGTGGTTCTGCAAGGAATGTGGAAATGAAAGCCCGAAATGGATGGGAAGATGTCCGGCATGCGGAGAATGGAATACGATGGTGGAGGAGAGGGTTGCAACCGGAAAGAAAACCACGGTTGCGGCGGTGTCCGTGCCAGGTGCAGGACATAAGCCTATGCCTTTGTCCGAGATCGATTCGTCAGTGGAAAACCGTATTTCTCTGAATAACGGTGAGGTGGACCGTATTCTCGGAGGAGGACTGGTCGAAGGATCTCTCGTGCTCATCGGTGGTGAGCCTGGAATAGGAAAGTCTACTCTTTCTCTTCAGATTCCTCTTCATTGTCCAGACCTCAAGACGTTATATGTGACTGGCGAGGAAAGCGCAAAGCAGGTGAAGCTCAGAGCTGCGCGCATCGGAGGAGACGACTCCAACTGTATGATCTACAGCGAGACCCTGATGGAAAATATCCTGGCTCAGGCGCGTGAGATGATGCCCGATCTTATGATAGTCGATTCTGTTCAGACTATGTATTCGCAGGCGGTAGAGTCTTCTCCTGGCTCAGTTTCCCAGATCAAGGAAACTGCGGCTATGCTGCTCAGATTTGCCAAAGAGACAGGTGTTCCTGTGATCCTTATCGGTCATATCACAAAGGAAGGAAGTATCGCGGGACCGAAGATTCTGGAGCATATAGTGGATGTCGTTCTGCAGTTTGAAGGAGACAACAGAGGTACATACAGACTGCTGCGCAGCATAAAGAATCGTTTCGGGTCCACATCGGAGCTTGCAGTGTTTGAAATGACTGGAAAGGGTCTCAGAGAAGTAAGCAACCCATCTGAGATGCTGATCCCGATGCATGAGGAAGGCCTGAGCGGTGTGGCGGTGAGCGCAATGTTGGACGGTACAAGGCCGTTCCTGATCGAAGTTCAGGCTCTCGTAAGTTCGGCGGCATACGGCACGCCCCAGCGCAGTGCCACCGGTTTCGACGTGCGAAGGCTGAATATGCTTCTGGCTGTTCTGGAAAAGAGAGCCGGATTCAAGCTCAGTGTAAAGGATGTGTTCCTCAATATGGCAGGAGGTCTTAAGGTCAGCGACCCTGCATGCGACCTGGCTGTAATCTGTGCAGTGCTTTCATCAAACTTTGATTTTGCAATCCCTGCTGACACATGTTTTGCCGGAGAGATCGGACTCAGCGGGGAAGTACGCCCGGTCGCTCAGACCGACCGTCGTGTGATAGAGGCTGCCCGACTTGGATTCAAAAGGATTTTTGTCTCGGGATTCAGCAGCCTTGAAGGCTTGGGCGGACAGGACATCAACGGTATCGAAATAGTGAAGGTGTCTGATGTTCCGGCACTTTGCCGTGCATTGTTCAAGGGCAACTGATCCTAATTTTCCTTGGCCAGTTCGGCCATTACCTTGTCCATAAGGTTGCGTACTTCATTTGTAGGAGAAGTGCAGTTGTTTACCATGAGCGAGAATATGATTACATCCTCGCGAGTGCCTTCTGTGGGGATGATATATCCGCTGTAGCAGCGTACTCCGTTCATGGATCCGCTTTTCACCTTGATGCGCGATCTTATCTCCTCCTTATATTTCCGCATGTTGTATGTCATGGTGCCGTTGCTTCCAGGTGATGGCAGACTTTCTACAAACCATTCAAAATTAGGCGACTCCATCATCCCATAAAGAAATCTGCAAAGGAAGTCGGACGAAATGTAGTTCTGTCTTGACAGTCCGCTTCCATCTCTTACGCGAACTCCGCGGGATGTATCGATGTCTAGTTCCGCGAGTACATTGGCCAGTGCGACATATGAAGAGTCGTAGCATGCGCTTCCTGTCATCTCGCGTCCGAGGGTGCGGAGCAGGGTCTCGGCAAAAACATTGTTGCTGACGTGATTGGTTTCAAATATGATTCGTCTGAGCTCCGGTGAGTATGTTTTGCCAAGAATCTCCAGATTCTCAGATTTCTGCCAGTCCTTGTCCAGTCTGAAGTCTCCGACACCTTCGCTGGAGATGCCCTTTTTCGAAAGATATTCGTTGAAGTAGTATGCACATGTGTATTCCGGGAACTTGTTGCTGCAGTCAAGTCTCTTGGTTTTTCTGTCCACAGCATAAGTGCCTCGGAATTCTGCAACTGGAGCCAGTTCGCTTGTCAGCATGTAAAGCTGGTCGCCGGATTCTTCCGGACCTGTCGTGCTGGTGTATCGAAATTCCATCCATGGTGTTTCAGGGTAATATGGGGAAATTTCCACTGGGGCTCCCACCTCCGTGCCTGCAGAAACCCTGAAGGACTGCATGTTTTCATAGAACATGAGTCCTGTGGTGCCAGCCCCGTAATATGTGCCCACATCTTCCATAAACCAGGCCGGGTGCTCTATCATATGGTCGAAATAAGTTCCGTCGCCGATGATCTTGCCTTCAATCTTCGTGATTCCGGCATCTTTTAGCATTGCGGCCCATTCGGAGAAGATCTGTTCGATTGGCGGGGCGATGGAATCTATGGATCCGAGGGTCGGATCGCCTCCGCCGATTATATATATATTACCGTTCAGAATGCCTTCTGTGATGTTTCCATCATAACCGAGTGTGGTCTCGTATCTGTAGTCAGGACCGAATTGATGGATTGCCGCTCCCGTGCTTATCAGCTTCATGTTAGAGGCAGGGACGAGCATCTGTGAGGAGTTGATGTCCACTATCTTCTGGCTGTCACCTCTTATGGCGCAGATGCTGACGGAAGCCTGTGAGAGCACGTCTCCATCAATCAGCTTTTCTATCTTTTTCTGTATGTCCTGCGCCGTCGATTGGAGTGTGACGGCGATTATGATGCTTATTATGGTGAAAACTCTTTTCATTGTAATAAATGCTGTCTGACCAACAAAAATAATATTTAATTTGATTACTTTTGCTGCGGATTAATCAAAACATGAGATGGCAAAGAAGGTTCTTGTTTCCGGTGGAGCCGGATATATCGGCAGTCATGTGACAGTCGAGCTTATAGCTGCTGGCTATGAAGTCGTAGTTGCGGACAATATGTCAAACTGTGACATGACATGCTTTGAAGGTGTGAAGAAGATTACCGGTAGGGAGGATATCCCTTTCTATCAGATCGATTGCTGTGACTATACTTCTGTGAATCAGGTGTTTGATGAGCATGATATTGATGCAGTCATTCATTTTGCTGCATTCAAGGCTGTTGGAGAGTCGGTGGCGCAGCCTATTATGTATTACAGAAACAATCTGGTATCCTTCCTGAATATTCTTGAGGTGGCGAAGAATCATGGCGGATGCAATGTCCTCTTCTCTTCTTCGGCTACAGTTTACGGCGAGGCAGAGGATCTTCCGGTCACAGAACAGACTCCTCGACTGCCTGCGACTTCTCCTTATGGAAACACCAAACAGATGTGTGAGGACATTATTCGCGATGTTGTCAAGGCCACTGAGGGCACGGATGGCGTCATCAAAGGCATTGCACTCAGATATTTCAATCCTATCGGAGCACATCCGTCCGCTTTGATCGGAGAACTTCCTCGTGGAGTGCCTAACAACCTTGTGCCTTTCATCACTCAGACGGCCATTGGTAAAAGAGAGTGCCTCAGTATTTTCGGCAACGACTATCCGACCGAGGACGGAACATGTCTTCGCGATTACATTGATATCGTAGACTTGGCCAAGGCGCATGTTGCAGCGGTTTCAAGAATGGTCGAGGGCAGAATGAAGCAGGGTTATGAGATCTTCAACGTCGGCACAGGACGTCCGGTGTCTGTGTACGAGCTGGTGACGGCCTTTGAAAAGGTCAACGACGTGAAGCTCAATTATAAGTTCGTGGACCGCCGTCCGGGGGATGTGATGGCGATATGGGCCGACACTACATTGGCAAACGAAGAACTGGGATGGAAAGCTGAACGCACTGTGGAAGAGACATTGGCCTCGGCTTGGGCCTGGGAGAAACATCTGGCAGACAGGTAGTTGCAAAAAATAGCGAACCTCGACATGTGATGTGAGGTTCGCTTATTTTTTTGTTGAGAAGAAGATTACGCCTGCTTTGAAACTACAGCGCTGAGCTTCTCGCAAAGCTCGTCGATCTTCTCGAACATCTCCTTTGTGAGAGCCATGTAGTATGCCTTCTTCACTCCCTCTGGATGATTTGCCTTATACTTGAGTTCGTTGTAGAGGTCTACTGCCTCGTCTACGATATTTGAGATCTCATCAGCATCCTTGTGAGGATTGAGTGCTACGAAAAGTGCGCAGTCATCGATGAATTCTCCAACGAAGTACTCGATGTCTTTCTTAAAAACTCTAAGGTTCATGATTAATACGTATTAGATTAATATGTTTTTGTTATAACGCAGCAAATATAGGATTATTTTGCTGAAAACAGCACTGATTGCTTAAAAAGTTGTGCGTGCCCGGTGTCTCAGGGACTGCCTTAGTAGCACAGACGGCATGCCTTGATGATCCTGTGTGCGTTTTCGTAATAGTTTTCCTTTCCTGGGATCAGCGAGTTTACTCGCACCAGGTGCGATGCGTGAATCATCTCTCCGCCTCCAAGGTAAATGCCCACGTGTGTTATGCTTCCTGTCTCAGTGTTTCCAAAGAAGACCAGGTCGCCTCTGCTGAGATTTTTGATTGCTTCTTCAGCTTTGCTTATGTCGTAGCCTTCTTTCACTTCCGTCTGTGTCCTGCCCTGGATGTCCGGCCTTGACACTTCGATCTGCTTTCCGCAGAACACCTGCTGAGAGGCGTTTCTAGGCAGCAGTATATCGTTCATGAGAAAGCATATGCGCACCAGGCCGCTGCAGTCGACTCCTTTGGACGACATACCACCCCAGAGATATGGCACCCCACGAAGTCTCTGTGCGGCAGTGATTACGGCTTCCATCTTTTCTGCAGCAATGAGCCCCTCTGATGAGTCTCCCATGCAGATGTTGATACGGTCTCCAAGCAGCCTCACGTCCTTCTTATATGTCCATCCGGTTCTTCCGTCCGGCAGCATCACCTCCACCCATTTTCCACGCTTGCCCGATGGGCTGACCTGGCCCTTCTTCTTTTCAACCACTCTCAGCACATCTCCTCCGACAAGATCCGTGATCACACTTCCTGTCTCATGGGGCACTGTGAGCACTTGGCCAAATTCAGATGTAAAGATATATTTGGGAGCATTTGCGTATTCTTCGATCTGCTCTGCAGTCATCTCCACCAATGTCTTCTCGGTGGTCCATGCCTTATATGGTTGAGGGGAGACTATCTCCCTCCAGTATCCCTGCTCTCCCACTATCTCCACCACGGTACCCATCAGTTCCTGTGTTTCCAGCGCCGACTCATAGTCCGGCTGCAGTCTCATGTAGCATGTGGAAGTCTGCACGACTGCCATCCTTTTTTCCTGTGCGCTGGCGGTGATCCCTATCATCGAGATTATGATAAAAATAATCGCTCGTTTCATTCGGTCACGTAATCTGTTGATTAATACTGTTTTATGTGTTGGTGCCTGCTGCCATCTGCGGCAGGATTCTCCATTTTACTATCTTGCTATCAGATAGTTAGCTGCGTAAGTCTACCTTGCCATGTGTTACGCTCTTCGAGCTTTTTGTCCAAAAGTCGCAGGATTTCAGCGTTGCGAATGAGCCCCCATGGTGTTTCATTGACAAAGCGAGGGGGAACTTCGCCGACAAAGCGCTCAATGCAGATTTCGGGTCTCAGCCGTTCCAGCATATCGGCAAAGAAGTCTAGATACTCATCAAGGCTGAATCTTTCAAAGTCTTCCGGCTTTTCTGCGAACTCTTTTTCCATTTTTGTTCCTTTGACAATCTGCAGTTGATGGAACTTGATGGATCTGATAGGAAGACTGTTTATCATTTCACATGAGTCAACCATCATCTTCCTGCTCTCTCCAGGTAGGCCGAGGATGAAATGTACTCCGACGTCGATCCCGCGACTGGCTGTCATCTCGACTGCCCTACGTGCTGTCTCAAAATTGTGTCCGCGGTTGATGCGTTCAAGAGTCTGGTCATAACAGGACTCAATGCCGTACTCAACAATGACAACATGGTCTTTTGCCAGTTCCTGCAGGAAGTCCAGTTTCTCCTCGTCGACACAATCTGGTCTGGTGCCGATTACAATTCCTACCACCTGTGGATGACTGAGTGCTTCGGTATAGAGCTCTTTCAGCTTTTCCAAAGGAGCATATGTGTTGGAATATGACTGAAAATATGCGAGATAGTGCTCGGTCGTGCGGTACCTGACCTTGTGAAATCCTATGCCCTCGTCCAATTGTTGATGCAGGCTTTTGCATGCTGTGCTATATGACGGATGGAATGCCGCGTTGTCACAATATGTGCACCCTCCTCGTCCGACTGTGCCGTCCCTGTTGGGGCACGTGAATCCTGCATCCAGAACGATCTTCTGGAGGCGTTCACCATATTTTCTTTTGAAATATCCTACGAAGGTGTTGTAACGTTTCCCTTCCGGGAATCCGTATTTGATGTAATCTTGACTCATATCACACAAAATTAGTCATTATTTCCGGAATGTCAATCTGCAGCTAATCTCATGTACGGTAGACTGTTAACGAAATATGCCTGCTGCAGTGGTAGCAGGCGTCGATAGCTAAGGTGCTGATATACTGAAAAATGGCTGCAGACGGGATAGATATAAGTCGGATTTCACTTTGTTAATGCGATGAATGTCCGAAAAAATTATTACATTTGCCAAATTTTAGACACGACATGGAAACTTTCACAAACTCTCCGATTATTGAAGGCCTGACCTTCGACGATGTATTATTGATTCCTGCGCATTCAGAGGTTCTTCCAAGAACTGTGGATGTATCTACCAAGTTCACGAGAGAAATCACTCTCCAGACTCCTATCGTTTCTGCTGCAATGGACACTGTGACTGAGTCAGAGCTTGCAATTGCAATGGCTCGTGCCGGTGGTATTGGTGTGATTCACAAGAATATGAGCATCGAGGAACAGATGAATCAGGTTCGTCGTGTCAAGAGGGCAGAAAACGGTATGATATATGACCCTATCACCATCCATCCTGATGCTACTGTAGGTCAGGTGCTTGGAATGATGGCTCAGCATCATGTCGGCGGTATTCCTGTGGTTGATGAAAACGGTTTCCTCGTAGGTATCGTGACCAACCGTGACCTTCGCTTCCAGAGGGATCCTAAGATGCCGGTGTCAGAAATCATGACAAAGGAGAATCTTGTTACAGCTCGTCAGGGCATCAGCCTTCCAGAAGCTACAGATATCCTTCGTCAGTATAAGATCGAGAAACTCCCTGTGGTGGACGGTGACGGCAAGCTCGTTGGTCTCATCACTTACAAGGACCTCATGAAGATAAAGGACAATCCGATTGCGTCAAAGGACAGCAAGGGTCGTCTTCTCGTTGCTGCAGCGGTCGGTGTGAATTCAGAGACAATTGAGCGCATTGAGATGCTCGTAAGCGCCGGAGCTGATGCTGTGGTAGTTGATACAGCTCACGGACACTCGCAGGGTGTGCTTGACGTAATCAAGAAAGCATGTGATGCTCTTCCTGAGGTTCAGATCGTTGCTGGTAATGTTGCAACAGCTGAAGGAGCCAAGGCTCTCGCTGATGCTGGTGTAAGCGCAGTTAAGGTGGGTATCGGACCTGGATCAATCTGTACAACACGCGTTATCGCCGGCGTAGGTATGCCGCAGCTCTCTGCAGTGATGATGGCATCAGAAGCGCTCAAAGGCACAGGTGTTCCTGTAATCGCAGATGGTGGTATCCGTTACTCTGGTGATGTTGTGAAGGCTCTCGCAGCAGGTGCAAGCACAATCATGGCAGGTTCGCTCTTTGCAGGTGTCGAGGAGTCACCAGGTGAGACAATCATCCTTAACGGACGTAAGTATAAGTCATACCGCGGCATGGGTTCTCTTGAGGCTATGCAGCAGGGATCGAAGGACCGCTACTTCCAGGATATGGAGGCGGATATCAAGAAGCTCGTTCCTGAGGGAATCGTAGCTCAGGTTCCTTACAAGGGAACTCTCAACGAGGTGGTATACCAGCTGGTCGGTGGTCTCCGCGCAGGTATGGGTTACTGTGGTGCAGCCAACATCGAGAAGCTCCGCAATGCGAAGTTCGTACGTATTACAAACGCAGGATACCTCGAGGGACATCCACACGACGTGACTATCACACGTGAAGCTCCGAACTATTCACGCTAATCTTTTGATGAGGCGGATAGTACACATAATAACAGTTATTGGGATCGTCTTGCCGATGTTCGCATCGTGCAAGGCGATTTCGGACTTTCTTGACAATGGTGAGGTTGTAGCCAGAGTAGGTGATGCAAAACTTATGATGGAGGACCTGAAAAAGGTTATCCCTCAAGGGATATCTTCTGGAGATAGTGCTGTACTTGCAAAGCAGTATATAAACTCATGGTCCCTGGACCATGTATATATGGAGGTCGCTGAAAGTCAGCTGTCTGAGGCGGAACGTGATGTCTCTCAGGAGCTTGAGACCTACAGGAGGTCGCTCCTGAAATACCGCTATGAGCAGCTGTATGTAAATCAGCGACTTGATACATTGGTGTCGGAAGATCAGATCCAGGAGTTTTATGAAAGGCATAGCGACAGATTCGTCCTCAAGTATCCTATTGTGAAGGCCCGTTTCATGAGCATTCCGTCAGATACTCCAAATCTTAAGAAGATGCAGAAGAAGATGTCCTCAGATGATATTGCTGACGTTATGGAGGCGGACAGCATGGCGTATCTCTCTGCTTATAAGTTCAAGACATGGGACGAGTCCTGGATAGATGCTACAACCCTTGCAAAGGAATTTGGTGCCGAGTCATCATCTGTACTTAGTTCTATCAGGAAGGGGTGGATAGAAAGGACAGACACTAATAACGTCAAGAGTCTTGCATATGTGTCGGAAATCATTCCTGCAGGAAAGATGGCTCCGAGCGAATATAGTGCTCCGTTTATAAAGGACATGATAATCAGTGCGCGCAAACAGGCTCTCCTCTCCACTTTGGAACAGGATTTGCTAAAGGACGCGCGCGAAAGTGGAAAATTAGAAATTTTAAAATAACATGAACTTTTTCAAGAAGCTTACTGTAGGTGTATCCTTGCTTGCTGCAGCCTTTTCGGCTTCGGCTCAGAAATATTCCAACGGGTTGATCGACAAGACAGTGGCCGTTGTGGGAAATGAAATGATCATGCTTTCTGATCTTGAGGATGAAGTGCAGATGATGAGAGCATATGGAATGCTTTCTGACAAGAGCGGTAGATGTGATGTCCTGGAGCAGATGATGTCGTCGAAACTCTTCCTGATGCAGGCACGTGTGGATTCTCTGGTTGTGAACAATGAGATGGTGGAGAGTGAACTTTCCAACAGAATAGATATGTTAAGGACAAATCTCGGAGGAGATGATGCTGTTGAGGCTCAGTTCGGCAAGCCTGTCTATAAGCTTCGCCAGGAGTGGCGTGCTGCCATTACGGATCAGACATTGACCCAGCAGATGCAGTCTGAAATAGCAAGGAAAATTCCAGAACTGACACCATATGATGTGCAGAAATACATCAATGAGACAGATCCTGCAGATCTTCCTATGGTGCCTGTGAAATATCAGTTGAGCCAGATATGCATATATCCGGACAGAGAAGCTGCGAATCTTGCCGTAAAAGAGCGTCTGCTCGCTATACGTGAGCGTATCATCAACGGAGAAAAGTTCTCTACTCTTGCGCGCATCTACTCTCAGGATCCCGGCAGTGCGCGTAAGGGAGGTGAATTGGGTATGGCTTCTAAATCAATCTTCTGGCCTGTTTTTTCGGATGCTGCAATGTCCCTGAAGCAGGGCGTCGTGTCACAGATTGTGGAGACACCGGACGGATTCCATATCATCGAGGTGCTTGAGAAGAAGGGCGATATGTTCAACGCCCGTCATATCCTTCTCAAACCGGAATATACATCTGAGGACAGAAAAAAAGGCTTCCGTGTGTTGGACAGCCTCAGGACAGAGTTGAATAACGATGCCGTGACATTCGAACTCGCAGCCCGCTTCTATTCTGAAGATCCGACAACAAGGACAAACGGCGGTCAGATGGCTGACCCTTCGACAGGTTCTTCATATTTTGAGATTGACCAGCTCAAGCCTCAGGATTATGCTGCGATAAAGAATCTCAAGGAAGGAGAGATTTCTGAGCCGGTGGAGTCCTTGGACAACGAAGGACGAGACGGAAATCTGGTCTACAAGATCATCAAGGTAGACAAGATCATACCAGCGCACGCTGCTTCTTTTGAAAACGATTATGACCTCATGCTTCAGCATGCAAGGTCAAGACTCCAGAATGATGCGATCAACAACTTCATCGAGGAGAAGATAAAGACAACTTATATCGTCATTGATCCTCTTTTCAAGGATTGTGTCTTTGAAAAGGAAGGATGGAGTGAGAAATTCCGCAAATAACAGCCGCAACCTGTGAGAATGTTCCGAAATATATTCATGGCTTTTCTCGTCGTCATGACGGGCTTTTCTGTCATGTCCAGAGCTCAGAGACCACAGGCGGGCGGAAATTCTGAGAAGGATGAAAAGGACAGCCTTGTATTTCTTCTCAGCTCAAAGTCGGCTCAGACTGTTGTCATTGATGGCATAAGCTACAGAAAGGTTGTAGGCCCGGCGCGATTTCTTCATAACGGTACATATCTTCTTTGCGACACTGCCTTATGGAACGTAGACAACAAGGTTATTGATGCGTGGGGCAATGTAAGCATACTTCAGGATGAGACGGTTCTTACCAGCGACAACCTGAAATATCTTGTGGATCAGGATCTGGCGCAGTTCAGAGGATCTGTCGTCCAACTGACTGACAAGGATCACAATACGTTGAGGACAAAGCATCTGGATTACAATACTGCAGACTCTGTGGCTGTCTTCCAGAATGGTGGAGCCATGAGAGACAAGGATGGTCAGATCATCGAGAGTCGCAATGGAACATATGATTCGAAGATCAAGGTCTTTACATTCGAGAACGACGTCAATATGTTCACCGACTCGATTTTCGTAAAGACGCGTTCGCTCGTCTATGAGTCTGACAAGGATCTGGCGACGTTCGGGTTTGCGACCGATGTATGGAAGGATGATAATATGCTGTCTTCCAACAAAGGTTGGTACGACCGTGCAAATGAAGTTTTCTTCTTTGAAAAAAATGTTCATGTCATGTCCGATGAGCAGGAAGGCTGGTGTGACACATTGTATTTCTTCAGGAATACATCTGACATCAACATGCTTGGAAATGCTCAGGTCACAGACACTACGAGGAACGTATTCGGTCTGGCAGGACGTATTGAGTATATAGACTCTGTATCAAGAGTGACGATGACCCGCGAACCTGCTGTGATTTCACAGACAAAGAATAAGGACGAATCGATTGATACAGTGTATCTTGGTGCAGAGAAGCTTGTATACTACACGGTTCCAAGATGCGATGTGGACAGTCTGCTTGCATTGGATGCATCCAAGAGAGTTGAATCTATGCATGTAGACCCGGTGGGTGAATACAGGAAGAAGGCAGCAGCTGAGGCGGCTAAAGCAGCCGAAGAGGCTGCAAAGAACGACCCGAACTACAGACCGCAGCAAGGAAAAGGCAAGCCGGATCCAAAGACTGCCAGGAAACCCAAGCAGGCCGAGTCACCGCGTCAGACTCAGCTTCATACAGATTCCCTTTCTGTGTCAGATTCGCTTGGCGGGATGAACGCTTCTGATTCGTTGGCAGTCAAGGATACGGTGGTGATAGAGCCTCCGAAGGACACTACGAAGATAGGATTCCTTCAGGCCGTGCGTGGCGTGAAGGTTTATAAGAAGGATATGCAGATCGTCTGTGATTCCCTCCTGTATAGCGATCTGGATTCTCTGGCAAGGTTCTTTAAGGAGCCTGTCATCTGGCAGGAGGCGAGAAAGCAATACAACGCAGACAGCATATACGTCCAGGTCCGTGACGGAGGAATGGATAAGGCCAGCCTTATGGCAAACGCCTTTATAACCATTCAAGAGGATGCAAGTCACTTTGACCAGATCAAGGGAACCGAAATGCTGGCATATTTTGACAGTGAGGGTGAGCTCAGCAGATTTGACGTCCTTGGAGGAGCCTCGGCTCTGTTCTATATTGAAGAAAATGACGCGTTTGCAACAGTGAACAAGCCGGAGTCAAAAATGCTCTCAGCAATTTTTGCAGGTGGAGAGATTCAACGTATATATTACTACGATCAGGCCAAGAATGATGGATATCCTGTAGTTCAGCTTTCTGAGGAAGATAAACTCCTTAAGGGTTATAACTGGCAGCCGGAGAAACGTCCTGAAGACCGAAATGCGGTGACTCCGCTTTCTCTCAGACCGAGTCAGCGCAGAATGTATTCTGCCAGGCCAAGAGCTAAGTATATACAGACAGACATATACTTCCCAGGCTATATGGGGGACGTATATCAGCAGATAGCGGTGCGTGATTCCTTGAAGCGTATTCGTGAGCGCGACAGGAAGATTGCCGAGCAGAGGGCTAAGGAGCAGGCCAAAGCAGACAGTCTGGCGCTTGCAGACAAACCGGCCGCGGTTGATTCCATTGCACCGGCTGCCGACTCTATACCTCAGGCGGACACATTGGCTGGTAAGGTTCCTTCATTGCCATCGGCTGATAGCCTGGCTGTGGCTGCGGACACTGTTGCTGCAAAGGTTCTCACCCCAGCTGAGATCAAGGCTGCCGAAAAGGCGGCAGCTAAGGCTGCAAAAGCAAAGCGTAAGGCTGAAAAAACTGCTGAAAGAGAGGCCAGGAAGAAGCGTAGACAGGAGGCTCTGGAGGCTAAGTGGGCCGAAAAAGACAGACGGGATGCTGAGAAGGCGGCAGCCAAGGAGGCTAAGCGCCGTGCAAAGGAACGAAAGCGTAAACGAAAGGCGCTCGAAGATGCGGCAGAGCGCGCTCGTAAGGAAGCCGAACTTTTGGAGGAATATTTGCAGGAGTTCCGCGAAGAAAAGCGTAGAGCTTCCGAAAAATAAAAAACATATCCCAGACTGGAATGTTCCGGTCTGGGATATGTTTTTATATGAGATTTATGGTTATTCTGCGTAGAGCCTGATGATGTTGAGTATGACTTCGCTGGCCTTCTCCATGCTCTTGAGCGGGAGGTATTCCATCTTGCCGTGGAAGTTGTGGCCTCCGGCAAAGATATTAGGGCAAGGAAGTCCCATGAATGAGAGGTTGGCTCCGTCTGTGCCGCCGCGGATCGGCTGTACCTTAGGAGTGATACCGGCCATCTCGATGGCCTTCATCGCCTTCTCCACGATGTGGTAGTGCGGTTCCACCTGCTTGCGCATGTTGTAATACTGGTGCTTCAGGTCGAGGGTTGCAGTTCCTTCCCCATATTTTGTGTTTATGAAGTCGACGCATTTCTGAATGAATGCCTTCTTTGCTTCATAAAGATCCATGTCGTGGTCGCGGATAATGTATGTGAAGTCCGCAGTCTCCACTTCTCCCTTGAAGCCGATGAGGTGGTAGAATCCCTCATAACCGCTTGTGTATTCCGGACGCTGATCCACAGGCAGCATTCCGTGTAGCTCCATGCCGATCAGTGTTGCATTCTTCATCTTGCCTTTTGCTGTGCCTGGGTGAACATTGCATCCCTGGATATGGATTGAGGCCGCTGCGGCATTGAAGTTTTCATATTCGATTTCGCCAATCTGACCACCGTCCATTGTGTATGCATACTTCGCTCCGAACTTCTGCACGTCGAATTTCACGACGCCTCTGCCGATTTCCTCGTCAGGAGTGAACCCGATCTTGATTTCTCCGTGCTTGAATTCGGGGTGCTCCACAATATACTGCACTGCGTTCATGATCTCTGCGATGCCGGCTTTGTCGTCAGCTCCAAGAAGTGTGGTGCCGTCTGTTGTGATGATGGTCTGTCCCTTGTAGTTCAGCAGCTCTGGGAACTCGCTTGGCTTAAGGTTCAGACCAGGCACTCCCTTCATAGGGATGTCGCCTCCATCATAATTCTCGATAATCTGTGGCTTCACGTCGTTTCCGGGCGCATCCGGGGCTGTGTCTGCATGTGCGATGAATCCGATTGCCGGAACTTCTTTGTCGCAATTTGCCGGTATGCTGCCCATTACATATCCGAATTCGTCAATTGCAGCCGGCACTCCCATGTCGTTCAGCTCCTGACAGAGCATGTTCAGGAGGTCAAGCTCCCTTGCTGCGCTAGGCTGTGTTTCCGATGCCGGATCCGCTTTGGTGTCCACAGCTACGTATCTCAAGAATCTGTCTAAAATTTTTTCCATTATTATGTATGTTATATGATCAATAAGCTTACGGCCATTATTGCCATGCCTACCACTACTCCACCTATCGCGATGTGATGTTTTCCATATTTCTCTGCTGTTGGCAGCAGCTCGTCCAGGGAAATGTACACCATGATACCGGCGACCGCAGACAGAACGAGGGGGAAGGCGATGCTTGAGCCGGACATGTCAATATCGAATACCATGGTGATTGCGATGCATAGGATGGCTCCCAGCAATTCGCTCAGTCCGGACAGTGTGGCATAGAGCAGTGCCTTTCCCTTGCTCTTTGTCGCGTAATATATAGGTATGGCAATAGCGATTCCTTCCGGAATGTTGTGAAGTGCAATCGCGAAAGTGATGCCTCCGCCCATTTCCGGATTATTCAGGGCGCCGATGAATGTCGCGATTCCTTCCGGGAAGTTGTGTACAGCGATTGCAAGTGCCGACATTATGCCCAGCTTTTTTAGCGCGGCGGCGTTGCCTGTGTGCTCAAGCATGTCTACGGCGGCTGTCTTGTCAGTCAGTGATAAGCCAGGGGCCTCATGCGGGTTTTCGTATTCCGGTATCAGGAAGTCAATCAATGTTATTATGCCCATTCCGACAAAGAATGCGATCAAGACAAGTGTTTTCCCTTGTTTTCCGGTGGTGATGTCAGCTACCAGACTCTGGGCTTCCGGATAAAGTTCTGCTAATGATATGAAGATCATCACGCCAGCACTCAGTCCGAGCGCCCCTGCAAGAAAATTACTGCTGAGCTTTTTCTTAAACAACACCAGGGCGCCGCCAATTCCTGTGGCAGCACCGGCAATCAGTGTCAATAATAGGGCTCCGAGAATTTCGTTCATAGATGTTTTTTATGTCCCTTTTATCTAAGTTCGTGCAAAGGATTACAAAAATAGTCATAAAAATCGGAAAATTTTATAAAAATAATCCTTGGATATGTAAGAGATTGGTACACAGGAAATTAAACGAAAAGCCTGCAGCCCCGGGGTGGCGGGCTTATTGTGTAATGTTCAGATTATCAATGGATTATATTATTTGATTGATGTTAACGTATTGATATTTAGTGTATTAACCATATGCCAGAAGAAAAAAGTGAAAATTTTTGAAAAAAAAGTGCAGAAAAATTTGGAGGTAAAGAAAAAAGTCGTACCTTTGCAACCCGTTTGAGAAAAAACGGTAAGTTCATTGACAAGTTTGAGAAAAGATAACGAGGTAAAGTTAGAAGATGAAATTAAATTAGTCTGTA
>JAEIGA010006039.1_pt1 | contig 18429 bp, 18 predicted proteins | sample 9270691 | NCBI WGS metagenome assembly JAEIGA01 (sample SAMN17057246, study PRJNA624740) | gut metagenome | biome: biome; isolation source: fecal sample | host: Bos grunniens | place: China: Xizang | collected 2019
ATCATTTTAATTATAGTGACACTTGCTTTATTAACAATCGGATTAATAATGGTCTATAGTGCAAGTGCGATTTGGGCCGCGTATAAATTTGAGGACTCCTTCTTTTTTGTCAAAAGGCAATTGCTTTTTGCCGGCGCAGGCGTAGCGGCTATGTTCCTTGTCATGAATATTGATTATTTAATTTGGAAAACATGGTCAAAGGTTCTTTTGATTGTTTGTTTCGTGCTACTGGTTGCGGTGCTAATTCCGGGTATAGGCATGGAAAGAAACGGATCGAGAAGCTGGATTGGAGTAGGGGCATTTTCCATTCAGCCTTCTGAATTTACAAAACTTGCAATGATCGCTTTTTTAGCAAAGTTTCTATCTGAAAATCAAAAGTATATTACGACCATAAAAAAAGGGTTGGGACCGTCATTAGGATTAGTATTTTTAGCGTTTGGTATGATTATGCTACAACCTGATTTAGGAACCGGGACAGTGATGGTTGGAACGTGTGTGGTCATGATTTTTGTTGCCGGAGCAAAGGTGATGCATTTTGTCTGGCTTGGTTTAATAGGCTTAGGAGGATTTGTAATATTAGTCATTTCCGCACCATACAGAATTAAAAGGATTACTTCATACCTTGACCCTTGGGAAGATCCTCTTGGTTCAGGCTTTCAAATCATACAATCGCTTTTGGCAATCGGTCCAGGCGGATTATTCGGTCTAGGGCTTGGACAAAGCAGGCAGAAATTTTTCTATTTGCCTGAACCGCAAACGGATTTCATATTTGCCATTATTTCAGAAGAACTAGGCTTTATCGGAGGAAGCTTTGTCATTTTATTGTTTGCTTTATTGTTATGGAGAGGAATCAGAATTGCTCTTGGTGCACCAGATTTGTACGGCAGCTTTTTAGCGGTTGGGATCATCAGTATGGTTGCCATTCAAGTCATGATTAATATAGGTGTAGTAACAGGGTTGATTCCCGTAACCGGAATTACTCTCCCTTTTTTGAGCTATGGTGGTTCATCATTGACTCTGATGCTGATGGCAATGGGAGTACTTCTGAATATTAGTCGATATTCCAAGTATTGAGGGGCTATCTCAAAGTCATTGAATGACTTATGAGAGGCCTCTCTCGCTTTTTATTGCCTAACTATAGCTGCCTGTTGATTTGGGGTCCTAGGCTTTAGAATTCAAAAATCTTTATTGAATTAATGTAGGTTTTAATGATAACCTTGTTAAAATATGGTAAAGTTGTGACGGTTAGGTAATTTTATAATGTAAATAGAGGAAAATATTGGATTACACTTAATCTATAAGAGAACTAAAACAGTTTCTATACAATTTTATTACATTATGACTACTTTTATATGTTCTTCTTATAAATATGTTAATGTATTAGAAGTGAAAAATTCAAACGGTAGTACCAAATTGGTCGGAGGATCAATAAAAATTCAAAACAACTTGAGAAAACTATGCCCTTTATCAGGATGGCAAAGGTAATAATTTAGCATGTTAAAGTAAACTGAAATCCTACAGTATTAGTGAAAAGTTGCCTTCTAATAGTGCATGTTATGTAGTAAAATAGCATTTGAAGGCTTCGATTTATCATACTATAAGATGGTATATAAATTGGCAACGAAGTGAAATATTCGACGTAGTCGCCAATTTAAGGTTTATAGTAAGTACAACTAGACCTTTGGCTGTGCCTTGTAGGCTTGTTAAAGGCAAGTTTTCTTTATATGTGAAGCACACATTTTGTAAGTTACTATGAGGTGAATATATGAGGATTGTTGTTAGCGGTGGTGGAACTGGAGGTCACATTTATCCAGCTCTTGCCTTAATACGCGAAATACAAAAAAATGAAAAAGATTGCTCGTTTTTATACATAGGTACTGAAAAAGGATTAGAAAGTACTTTAGTAAGAAGAGAGAACATCCCATTTAAAGCAATCGAAATAACAGGTTTCAAAAGAAAAATCTCATTTGAAAATGTAAAAACAGTTATCCGCTTTTTAAAGGGTGTAAGTGAAAGTAAAAAGATGTTGAAGGAATTTAAAGCAGACGTAGTAATCGGTACAGGAGGATATGTTTGTGGACCAGTGGTCTATGCTGCTGCTAAACTCGGCATTCCGACTATAATACATGAACAAAATAGTGTACCAGGCCTGACCAATAAGTTCTTAAGCCGTTATGCTTCGAAGGTGGCTGTATGTTTTCACGAAGCTGCCTCGTTCTTTCCAGAGAGCAAAACAGTATTTACCGGAAATCCAAGAGCCTCAGAGGTGTTAGCTTTTACAGGAAAACAAGGTATTAAAAAGCTTGACTTGGATGTAAATAAAGCGACGGTTCTTGTTGTAGGGGGGAGCCGCGGTGCTCGCCCAATCAATGATGCAATTTTAAAAGTGATGGCGGAGCTAAAGAAGAAGCCTTATCAACTTATTTATGTAACAGGTGATGTTCACTATGAAAAGGTTAAAGAAGAGCTACAGTTAATAGGCAGCCCGGAAAATGTTACTGTAAAGCCTTTTCTTCATAATATGCCCGAGGTATTGGCTGGGGTTGATCTCGTTGTTGCCCGCGCAGGTGCTACTACATTAGCTGAATTAACTGCATTAGGTGTTCCGAGTATTTTAGTGCCCAGTCCATATGTTACAAATAACCATCAAGAGAAAAATGCGAAGTCACTTGTTGAACAGCATGCAGCGAAAATGATCTTAGAAAAGGATTTGACTGGTAGTAAACTGCTTGAAAGTATTGACGAAATAATATTATCAAGTGAGAATTTAAACACAATGAAGAAAGCGGCAAAAAGCTTGGGTGTTCCAGATGCTAGTAATAAGCTATATGCCATAATGCAAGAAATTACATCTAAATAATTATTGGTAATGCCAACTATTGATGATTTAAACAACAGTAGAAGAAAATAATGGAATAAGTGAAATGATTTAGGATGCAAGAGGTGTAATAATTGGAGAAGGAAAATGTTGTTTCGTTGGAAGACCGTATTCCTAAACTTAAGCAACGAAGAAAGAAAAAAGCGAATAGAAGGGCAATTGCTCTTCTATCCGTTTTCTTCCTTTTGCTCATATTCGTTTTATATTTTCTATCTCCATTAAGCAATGTAAATAAAATTAATGTGGAAGGAAATGTATATACGACCGAAAATATTATTATAGATACCAGTGGTCTTAGCACTGATACAACGATTTGGAAAGTGGACAAAGAAGAGATTAAGCAACGTCTAAAGCAATTGCCTGAAATAAAAACAGTTGACATCTCCATTCTTTTACCTAACACTGTACAAATTAATGTAGATGAGCATAAACGTCTTGCCTATATGGTAAGCGGTTCTGATTTTTTGCCAATCTTGTCAAACGGTAAAGTTATGACGACCATTGGAGATGGAAGTGTTCCTATACATGCCCCACTTATTATTGGTTTTTCTGAGGGGAAGGAACTTGATTCAGTAATTTCAGCATTGGAAGTACTACCTGAAGAAATTAATAATGCCATTTCAGAGATACATTATGATCCTTCTGATACAGATAAATATCGCGTTAAGTTGTTTATGAACGACGGATTTGAAGTTAGTGCGATTTCTAGAACGCTAGCGGAGAAGCTAGTGCATTATCCTTCAATTGTCAGTCAGCTTGATCCGAATGTGAAAGGAGTTATTGATTTAGAGGTAGGCTCGTATTTTCGAGCATATGAATCGGTTGATTCTGAGGAAAATGAACAAAGGGAGGAAGGGAGTTAAAATTAGAGGGATAAAAGTAAAAGGCAAGCACGTTATTTTGTCACTTGTTTTTTTAATATTAGGGTTTATGATTGCTTTTTCTTATAATGTTACAAAAGAAAATGGAGATCAAGCGAACATAGATGAAATATGGAATGAAGAATATCAGCTACGTGAAGAGTTAATAAGGCAGGAAGAAAAAAATAGATCTTTTCAGCAGCAAATATTTGAGATACAAGAGGACATATCTCTGATTGAGAATGATATTGCTAATGAGGAGAAAGTTTTATTTAATTTGGCCGAGGATGCGGAAAAGTACCGAATGTTTTTAGGTAAAATAAAAGTTGCCGGCCCTGGTGTAAGTGTGACATTGGCTGATGGTGAATATGATAATGCCCAATACAACGTAAATGATTATATCGTGCATGAGCATCATGTGTTCAATGTCATTAATGAGCTATATATATCCGGTGCTTCAGCTGTTGCGGTGAATGGGCAAAGGCTAAAGCATAATTCTTACATTGTTTGTAACGGACCTGTTATTACAATTGACGGGAAACAGCATCCCGCCCCATTTGTCATAACGGCTATCGGAGATGCGGATGTATTGGAAGCAGCTCTTTTATTAACTGGAGGAACAAGAGATCAATTGGTTAATGAAAACATCATCTTTACTATAGAAAAACAAGCAGATATTATTATGAATCCGATAATAGGCAGCTAAGGAAGTATGGTGATGTAATTGAAGAATAAAATTTACTCAGGATTTTTTGCTGTATCCATTATAATTGGTTTCATGCTTGCCATCCAATTCCAGACAGTTCAAGAGCCTGAAGTGCGTGATACTCGTGATACGTGGGAATTAAAGGCTGATCTACTGGCTGAACAGAAACAGCAGGAGGATTTACTTGAAGAAATTAATACGTTAGAAGGGCAGTTTGTGCGCTATCAAACAGAACGTTCATCAAGTAAGGAAACAGCATTGAGGGATACCCTCGAGGAGCTCAAAAAAGAAGCTGGGTTAACTGATGTCATCGGACAAGGCTTAGTTTTAACAATTAATCCACTGCCTGATGATTTACTGTTGAATAAGCCAGTGGAGCAGATTTCACCTGCATTGCTGAAAAGACTCATTAATGAGCTTAATAAGTATGATGCTGAGCAAATCTCTGTAAATGAGGAGAGAGTAATCAATTCTACTGTTATTCGAGATGTAAATGGTATTACAAAAATTGATGGAGTTTCACTTAATAAATTCCCAATTGAAATAAAGGTCATTGCAGCCGACAACGATAAGCTAGGAGACAGGCTGAAGGCAAGCCAAGTACTTGAGGAGCTTTTTATGGAAAATCTCTTCCTTGAAATTTCTAAGCCTGAATCCTCCATTACCATACCGGCTTATCGCAATGCGATTCAAGTCGATAATATGTCACCTGTAATACAAGGTAAGGAGGAGAATAGCTAGTGTGGCTACCGATTTTCGGATTATTCATAGGCGTTGCGTTGGGACTTTTGACTGACTTCAACATTCCTCCTGAATACTCAAATTACTTATCTATAGCCATTTTAGCTGCTTTGGATACTTTATTCGGAGGTATTCGAGCACAGTTGCAAAATGTATATGATGAAAGAGTATTTGTGTCAGGGTTCTTTTTTAATATAATATTGGCTGCAAGTTTATCTTTTCTAGGTGTTCATCTTGGTGTAGACTTATATTTAGCGGCAGTATTTGCTTTCGGAGTTCGCTTATTCCAGAATATAGCGGTAATAAGAAGAATTTTGCTGGCTAATTACACTGCGAGAAAAAAAGATAAGTCACAAAAATAATCATAATTCCCCTTTTAAATTTATTATGATTAAAAAGGGGAATAACCTTCATTTGTTGAACTTATACATATGGTTTTTTGTGCAATTTTATACTATTCTATTAATATATAATATTTAACAGTTGTTCTAGTATTAAAATTCCATAATGAGGAGGTGCCATGGAGTGAACAACAATGAAATTTATGTTAGTCTAGACATCGGTACATCTAGTGTAAAAGTGATTATTGGCGAAATGGTCCATGACACTTTTAATATACTTGGTGTTGGAAATGTGAAATCAACGGGTTTGCGTAAAGGAGCAATCGTTGATATCGATGAAACCGTTCGATCAATAAGAAATGCTGTCGAACAAGCTGAGAGAATGGTTGGCGTTCAAATTAAACAAGTAGTAGTTGGAATAAGTGGAAATCATGTGATGCTACATCCGTGTCATGGTATAGTGGCAGTGGCTAGCGATAACAAAGAGATAACACAAAGTGATATAGTTCGTGTTAAAGAAGCTGCTGAAGTTATGACAATACCAGCTGATCGTGAAGTAATTGATATTATTCCAATTTACTATAAAGTTGATGAACTGGATGAAATAAAAGATCCGCGCGGTATGATTGGTGTACGACTTGAAATGAAGGGTCTGCTAATTACGAGCATGAAGACAATTTTACATAATACTTTACGATGCGTTGAAAGAGCAGGATTGGAAATAGTAGATATTGCACTGCAGCCATTGGCAGCTGGCTCGCTTGTTCTCTCAAAGGATGAAAAAGAACTGGGTGTAGCATTAGTTGATATTGGGGGCGGCTCGACGACTGTTTCAATGTTTGAAGGTGGTCAACTTGTCTCAACATCCGTTCTTCCAATTGGTGGAGATACAATTACGAAGGATTTATCCATCGTTCTTCGAACAACAATGGAAGATGCAGAAAAAATAAAAATAAAACATGGACATGCATTTTATGATGATGCTTCTGAGGAAGAAATATTTCATGTTCCAATCATTGGCAGTGATCAAAAAGTTCCATGCAATCAGTTGATGCTTACTGAAATCATTGAAGCACGTTTAATTGAAGTTTTTGAGCTACTGCTTGATCAATTGAATAGACAAGGCTTTAGAGATATACCTAGTGGTTTTGTTTTAACTGGTGGTGTTGTAAAAATGCCAGGATTACTGGAGTTAGCTCAGCAAACTCTGCAAAATCGTGTTAGAACTGCCGAGCCTAATTATATTGGTGTCAGAGAACCTCAGTTTACTACAGCAGTAGGGTTATTGAAACATGCTTTGGATAAGGAAAGAATGTCAGGAGTTTCTTTAAGTAGTACTCCATCGCCTATTCCTTCAAGGACGGAAAATATTCCGAATAGACAAGTGGAAAAAATAACCGTTCCAGAAAAAAGTAAAAAAGATCCAAATGAAAAAGGGAAATTTAAAAAATTACTAGGTTATTTCTTTGAATAAACATATTCTAAGAAGGTAGCGGAACTAGGAGGATAATATGTTAGAGTTTGAATCTAATACAGATGCATTAGCAAGAATAAAAGTAATTGGCGTTGGCGGTGGCGGCGGCAATGCTGTTAATAGAATGATCGAGCATGGTGTGCAAGGTGTTGATTTTATTGCAGTTAACACGGATGCTCAAGCATTAAATCTTTCAAAAGCTGAAGTGAAGATGCAGATTGGTGGTAAATTAACTCGTGGTCTAGGTGCTGGGGCTAACCCTGAAGTGGGTAAAAAAGCTGCGGAAGAAACTAGAGAGCAAATTGAAGAAGCACTTCGCGGAGCAGATATGGTTTTCGTAACTGCAGGAATGGGTGGCGGAACGGGAACTGGTGCAGCACCAGTAATTGCGAACATTGCTCGTGAACTAGGAGCATTGACAGTCGGTGTTGTTACTAGACCATTTACTTTTGAGGGACGTAAACGTGCTAATCAGGCACAAGGCGGTATTTCTGCTATGAAAGAAGCAGTAGATACATTGATTGTTATTCCAAATGATCGACTATTAGAGATTGTTGATAAAAATACGCCTATGCTAGAAGCGTTCCGTGAAGCGGATAATGTACTTCGCCAAGGTGTTCAAGGTATTTCCGACTTAATTGCGACTCCAGGTTTAATCAACTTGGACTTTGCCGATGTGAAAACAATTATGAGCAATAAAGGCTCTGCATTAATGGGTATCGGTGTTGCTACTGGAGAAAATCGTGCAGCAGAAGCGGCGAAGAAAGCTATTTCTTCACCATTGCTTGAGAAAACAATCGATGGAGCACAAGGTGTTCTTATGAATATTACAGGTGGAACAAACTTGAGTCTATTCGAAGTACAAGAAGCTGCTGATATTGTTGCTTCAGCTTCCGATCAAGAAGTAAATATGATTTTCGGTTCTGTTATTAACGAGAACTTAAAGGATGAAATTGTTGTAACAGTTATTGCAACGGGCTTTACTGAAGCTGAAACACACGAAAAACCGGCTAAGCCTAACTATGGACAGCCACAAAGAACGGTAGCTACTAATACTACTACTAATACTAATGTAAAAACGATTAATCCAAGAGCTGAGCAGCCAGAACCACAAAGAACTGTATCCTCTTCTCATACGGAAGAAGCTCTTGATATTCCGACATTCTTGCGTAACCGACGCAAATAAGTAAATACCTAATAATATAAGTTAAGCGAAGAAACATCTGTGAAATTTTGAAATTTTACAGGTGTTTTTGTTTTGGCTTTCTTATCGTGTGCTTTCATTATTGGCTCCGTTAAATAAGATGATTAATTTCCACGGTTTCAATCACCAATTTTTGCAAAAGTCAACATGTATCGAAGAGGTTATCTCAAAAATAACGTTGAATAAACGTTATTTAAAGGGAAGCCTTTTTTGATTTTTAGAACGAATGAAAAAGGATAAGACGGCGTTTTTCTAATAGGTGTCAATATACAGCGACAAAATTCTGAAAAAAACGAATAAATCTCTCTTTTTAATTGCCCATAAAGCGACATACTTTTAAGAACATAATGGGATATACTTTTTTTAATATAAAGTAAAAATTTGCTCGGTGGGTTTTTTGAGGATGAGATTTAAAACTAGCAGGGCGATATGTGATTTTAAAAATTGTCTTGCTTCATCGGCCAGCCAGTTTTTCTCATTGATTAGCATCTTTGATATTATTACATTCATGACTAATTGGGTGTAGGGGCTGATCTCCTGTATAGCTGTTCGTTTCATATGCCATCTTGTCGTGGGAGTCTGCTTGTTACTTAATCGGAATATATTTAAAAAAGCGTATTGGGCTAATGGATTAATAGCATGAAATGATGTTCAAAAACATCGTGTGCTTTTAGGGGGAGGAATGTTGGTAGCATATTTAGATTTAATTTTGCTTTTAAATTGGCTATTTGATTGCCTGCTTCTTTATTGGACCTCTATCTTGTTGAAAAGAAAGCAGCATGTAGTACGAATTGCGGTTGCAGGGTTAGGAGGAGCATTATTTGTACTCATTCCCTTTACTTCCTTTAGCTACCTAGCAAATTCTGTATTATTAAAGCTAGCAGTTTCTATTGCGATGGTACTAATTGTTTTCGGTTTTCAGCGACTTAAAACATTTTTAAAAACATGTTTGACTTTTTATTTAGTCACGTTTTTGACCGGTGGTATTTTAATGGGAATTCATTTTTTGTTTTCCTATCAATTGGTCGCCTCACCAAACTTAGGCTTGTTTTATGTAACGAAGAGCTATGGTGATCCTGTTAGCTGGCTGTTTGTAATGATTGGGTTTCCATGTGCATGGTTGTATGCCAAAAAGGTATTTGATGAATTGGAATCTTCAGTAGTGCTATATAAAGGCATAGTCGATGTTGTTATAAAAATGAAGGAATGTTCATTTGAATGTAAAGGGTTAATCGATACAGGCAATCAATTATATGAACCAATTACTAATAATCCAGTAATGATTTTGTCAATTTCATCCCAAACGGACAATGTTCCAGATGATGTGCTGCAGTTACTGAATGGGCAGGTAAAGGTAGAACAGCTATCTGATTATATGAAGAGTTCATGGGGAGAGCGCTTGCGGATTATACCATATAAAGTAGTAGGAAAGGAGCAACAGCTTATGCTTGCGTTCCGTCCAGATTGTATTCATATTTCGGCTGATGAAAAGGCCGGCTATGTTCAAAAAGGGATTGTTGCCATAACCGTACAAACACTGTCTCATGACGGAACGTACGAATGCATCGTCCATCCTCGAATGATGGTGTCATTAAATAATGCTTCTTAAACATTCTTTACCCTATAATATACTCACTATTTCGTATTTTAGAAGGAGGAATAAGCTGTGAAAAAGTGGATTTTTAAATTGAAATTTTATTGGTATAAGCTACTTATAAAGCTTCGCTTAAAAAGTGATGAAATACATTATATAGGTGGTAGTGAGGCGTTACCACCGCCTTTATCGAAGGAAGAAGAAGAGGTTCTTATCCATAAGCTTCCAAACGGAGATGAAACGGCAAGAACAATCTTAATTGAAAGAAACTTGCGCTTAGTTGTATATATTGCACGCAAATTCGAAAATACCGGTATTAATATTGAAGATTTAATTAGTATAGGGACAATCGGTCTCATTAAAGCGGTTAACACCTTTAATCCGGAAAAGAAAATAAAACTTGCTACCTATGCTTCCAGATGTATTGAGAATGAAATATTGATGTATCTAAGGAGGAATAATAAAATTCGCTCGGAAGTTTCATTTGATGAACCGTTAAATATCGACTGGGATGGAAATGAGCTACTATTATCAGATGTACTTGGTACAGATGAGGACATTATTACAAAGGATTTGGAAGCGAATATCGATCGTAATCTTCTCACGAAGGCACTCTACCAATTAAGTGATCGGGAAAAGCAAATTATGGAGCTGCGCTTTGGATTATTGGGAGGAGAAGAAAAAACACAAAAGGATGTTGCTGATATGTTAGGAATTTCTCAATCTTATATATCTAGATTGGAAAAAAGAATCATTAAAAGATTGAGGAAGGAGTTCAATAAGATGGTTTGATGAGACTCATCTAAAAAGTCATTCTTTGACTTTTTAGGAACCTTTTCCTTTTGTTTACTGTGACTGCAAAGAGTAAAAGCACTCAAAGCTGCTTTTCAATTAGTTATGTAGATGCTTATTTAAGCGAAGGTTGTGAAGAAATCTTTATTGATTATTTTAATGAAGAATAGAGTTTATGGACGAGACTGCTATAAGAGTGGTCTTTTTTTTATGCTCTTAATGGCGCAACATTCCTGTAATGAATTTCAATTTGGTATCAAAAAAAGTCTAGAAATGGTTCTAAAAAGATTTGATCTGGAAATAAAGCATTATATGCCGAGCAGAGTAAGAATCGGCAGTTTAAAGAGGAAACGATAAAAAAGTAAATATTTTTAATAATCGCAATCGCCGCTGACACAGCTTTTCTTAATGGCATTGTGCATATTTTTTCCGAGCAGGGAGATACTGAATTTTGTACAGCATCCCTGTAAGGAGGGAAGATCTTTGTCACGAAATAAAGTTGAAATATGCGGTGTTGATACTTCTAAGTTGCCGCTCTTGAAGAACGAAGAAATGCGAAAATTATTCAAGGAGCTACAAGAAGGTGAATTGTCTGCAAGAGAAAAGCTAGTTAATGGTAATCTGCGGCTTGTACTGAGTGTAATTCAACGATTTAATAACAGAGGCGAATATGTCGATGATTTATTTCAGGTAGGCTGCATTGGACTTATGAAATCGATTGATAATTTTGATTTGGGCCAGAACGTAAAATTCTCAACATATGCTGTACCAATGATAATTGGTGAAATAAGAAGATATTTGCGCGATAACAATCCGATTCGTGTTTCACGGTCACTTAGGGATATTGCTTATAAAGCGCTACAGGCAAAGGAAAAACTTATGAGTCAAACGTCAAGGGAGCCGACAGCAGAAGAAATCGCTAAAGTTCTTGATGTACCTCATGAAGAGATTGTTTTTGCTTTAGATGCCATTCAGGATCCTGTTAGTTTATTTGAACCGATTTATAATGACGGTGGAGATCCGATATATGTGGTTGATCAGTTAAGTGATGAAAAAAATAAAGACAGCTCTTGGATTGACGAGATAGCCTTAAAGGAAGGAATGAGAAGGCTGAATGAACGGGAAAAGCTTATCATTCGCAAACGTTTCTTTCAAGGAAAGACACAAATGGAAGTGGCTGATGAAATTGGCATTTCTCAAGCCCAAGTTTCTAGACTAGAGAAAGCAGCTATTAAGCAAATGAATAAAAATATACAGCACTAATTAAAATTTAATCTTAATTAGAGGGTCATTTTTCCGGCTGAGAAATTCGGGAAAATGATCTTTTTTTCATAAATAAGAAAGGCATATTTCAGAACCTGGAGAGCTGCTTAGCTATAGCTCCTAGAGTCTGGTAGCTTCCCTATCCAGGGAATAGCGATAAGCAATCCCTATGTCTTCGTGTTGTGATTCTCATACCGTAAGAGCTTCAGTTCCCATGCGTTACAAAGTAGCGGGGGACTTTCTCTTTTCTAATAGGCATTCATCAAAAATTCAAAGTGACATATATTATTGAATAGGAGTCGTTTATGAACGAAAATTGCTAACCCTTGATTAAGGGATAAAGGAGACTAGGAGATAGTGAGAATTTCTGATTTTCAAATGAAGGATATTGTCAGCTTGTCTAATGGCCGGAAGCTAGGAAATATTCAAGATTTGGATGTTGATTTGCATACTGGACAAATTAACGCGATTTTTGTCACAAATAGCCCAAGGTGGCGAACAATGTTTCAAAAAGAAGAAGAAATAAGAATTCCTTGGAATAAAATTAAGAGAATCGGAGCAGACATAATTTTTGTCGATGAATCTGAATTGCGGACAATTTTTGATGAAATCAAGGAAAAATAGAGAGATGACTAGGTTTCATATGGCAACATATGATAAAATAAATAAAAATATAAAGGATTATAATGTATGAGTGAAATTTTTGTCAAAAATGCGAAACGATATTACAGTATTTCTAGTTGGGAAAAGTCGAATGATTTGTTGGTTGCAGGATTTACTACAAAAAACGACGGCTGCAGTAAAATGCCTTTTTCCAGTTTGAATATGGGTTATCATGTAGCTGATGAGGAGAAATGTGTTACAAGAAACAGGCAATTGCTTGCAGAAAGTATAAATTTCCCTTTAGCTTCTTGGGTCGGAGCAGAGCAAACGCATCGCAGCAACATTGTAAAAATAACAGAAAAAGATCGAGGTAAAGGCGCCTTTGATTATCATTCAGCATTCCTGGATACGGACGGCTTCTATACAAACGAAACAAATATTTTGCTAACATTATGCTTTGCAGATTGCGTTCCTGTGTACTTCTATGCACCGACTTACGGTTACATAGGGATGGTGCACGCTGGCTGGAAAGGCACTGTTGCAAAAATAGCGTCAGCAATGATTGAAAGATGGCAGTCCGAGGGTATATCCCCTAAAGATATTCATGTTGTAATCGGTCCTTCCATTTGTGGAGAGTGTTACATAGTAGATGACCGAATAATTGATCAAGTCAAGCATATTTGTGGTGAAGAAGGACCTTATCAAGAGATAAGTGAGGGGCAATATCAGCTTGATTTAAAACAGCTTAATAAATGGATTATTCGACAAACAGGCGTTGAAAATATTAAAGTTTCAAACTTATGCACTTCTTGTCAGAAGGATGAATTTTTTTCTCATAGAAGAGATCATGGGAATACTGGACGATTAATGAGTTTTATAGGTTGGAAGGAGGCTATATCGCCAAGTGAGAGTTGAAGACAACTTTTCTGCCATTAAAGATAGAATACGTCAAGCATGTGAAAGAAGCGGCAGAAATGAAGAAGACATAAAAGTAATCGCTGTAACAAAATATGTTTCATCTGAGAGAACGCAAGAAGCAATTAATGCGGGAATTGAACATATAGGCGAAAATCGTATAGAAGGTGTTCATGAAAAACAAAGCACTATAAATGGACAGGCAATCTGGCATTTTATCGGTTCTTTGCAAACGAGAAAGGTGAAAGATGTCATTACACAAATAGACTATATTCACTCTCTGGACAGACTTTCCCTTGCACAAGAAATACAAAAGCGTGCTTCTGAAACAGTACGCTGCTTCGTTCAGGTAAATGTTTCAGGTGAAGAATCGAAACACGGCTTGTCTCCTGAAGCGGTTTTACCGTTTGTGAAGGAACTTGAGCAATTCGATAAAATTCGTGTAGTCGGATTAATGACAATGGCACCTTTTACAGAAGATGAACAGATCTTAAGAACTTGCTTTAAAAAGCTAAAAGATTTGCGAGTAGAGGTGTCGAAACTCAATTTATCAAATGCCCCTTGTGAAGAACTATCCATGGGGATGTCCAATGATTTTGAAATTGCCATCGAAGAAGGTTCAACATTTATTCGTGTAGGCACTGCACTAGTTGGTGAGGATTCTTAAAGGAGGCTATTAATATGTCAATCGGTTCAAAGTTTAAATCTTTTTTTGCTCTAGATGAAGAAGTTGAATATGTAGAAACAGCACAAGAAGAAAAAATAGCAGAAATACCCATAAAAACAGCACAAAAACAAAATCAACAACAAAATCAACAACAAACAGGACCGCAAAATGTGGTAAGTCTACAAAGTGTTCAAAAATCTTCTAAGGTAGTCTTGTTTGAGCCCCGTGCCTATTCAGAAGCACAGGAAATAGCCGATCATTTGAAATCAAGAAAAGCTGTTGTGGTGAATCTACAGCGTATTGCACATGATCAGGCTAAGCGTATAGTGGACTTCTTAAGTGGAACAGTGTATGCTATAGGTGGAGATATTCAACGAATTGGCTCTAATATTTTTCTCTGCACACCTGACAATGTCGATGTGTCAGGGAGTATTACCGGTATACTACAAGATGAAGAGACTGATGATTTAAGGTGGTAAATAAATGGGATTAGTTTTTGGTTTATTATTAAAAGTTATTCAATTTTACTCATATGCATTAATCATTTACATACTAATGTCATGGTTTCCAGGTGCACGTGAGTCGTCAATTGGTCAAATATTAGGCAAAGTGTGCGAACCTTATTTAGAGGTTTTTAGAAAGTTTATTCCGCCACTTGGCATGTTTGATTTCTCGCCGATTGTGGCAATTCTTACTTTGCAATTTGCGACATATGGCTTAGTCCAAGTGTTTTATTGGATTGGGTAACTTAATGATCAGTGGGCGAATAGGGAAACCTCTACCGATCAAATGAAGAGGCTAATGCTGGACAATTTTGTTCCGTTGCATTAGCCTTCTTGTACTTTTAAAAGCTGAAGGGATTATTATGAATTTATACCAACATTTTCGAAAAGAAGAAAAAGCATTTATCGATCAATGTATTCAATGGCAGGAAATCGTTATTAGGCAGTATACACCACGCCTAACAGTATTTTTGACGCCTCGTGAGCAGCAAATACTTTCGTCCATTGTTGGCAAAAACAGCGAATGTCAGGTTGCTTTTTTTGGCGGAGCTGCAAATTCTGAGCGAAAGCGTGCTTTTCTTTATCCTGAATATTACGAAGTAAATGACAGTGATTTTAATATTGCACTTTTGCAAATCGCATATAATAGCAAATTTCATGAATTACGCCATCAGCAAATATTGGGAACGATGATGTCTTTAGGAATTGTTCGAGAAAAGTTTGGGGATATCCTGATTGGTGACAATGAAGTGCAAGTGATTGTTTCAGATGATATAAGCGATTATGTATGCTCGCATATTACAAAAATAGCGAATGCTGGAGTAACTTTATCGAAGTGTAATCTATCAGAGATTATGACAGTTAAAGAGACGTGGAGAGAAGGAGCAACAACGTGTTCATCTCTTCGACTAGATACGATGTTAGCTGCTATGACCAATTTATCGCGTCAAAAAGTTCAAGATGCTATTTCTGGAGGCAAAGTGAAGGTGAATCATGAGCTAATTGAAGAGAATGATTTTGAATGCGGTGAAGCGGATATTATCTCGGTTAGAGGCTTAGGACGATTTAAACTGATATCGGTCAACGGAAAGTCGAAAAAAGAAAAATGGAAAATTTCCTATGGAAAGCAAGAATAATTGTTATTTTTAAGGATTTACAAATGTTCTGTCGAAACGTAGAATATAAATAATAACATATAAATTTTTTCTTTGGAGGTGCAACAATGCCCTTAACGCCGCTTGATATACATAATAAGAGTTTTAACAAAGGTTTTCGTGGCTACGATGAAGATGAAGTGAACGAATTTTTGGAGCAGGTAATGAAGGACTATGAGCTAGTGCTTCGCGAAAAGAAAACGTTGGAAGAGAAGTATGCGGATGCTCGTGAAAGATTGGGCCACTTTAGTAACATTGAAGAAACATTAAATAAGTCCATTCTTATTGCTCAGGAAGCAGCAGAAGATGTAAAGCGGAATGCGAAAAACGAAGCGAAGCTGATTTTAAAAGAAGCTGAAAAGAACGCAGACCGAATTGTCAATGATTCGCTTGTGAAGGCTCAAAAAATTGCTCTTGAAATCGAAGAGCTCAAAAGGCAGTCAAAGGTATTCCGTACTAGATTTACAATGCTGGTGGAAGCCCAGCTTGATTTGATCAAGAATGCAGATTGGGAGCATTTAATGGAATTCGATAAGGATGCAACTGAATTTTTGTCGAAAGAAATAGAATCGTAATATTGACTATTTAGCCGGTTTTCGTATATAATTCCAAACAAGATTATAATTTAAGACGTTGATAGGGACAGTACGTTTCTTGAATAAACTTATAATAGTCAATGTATTGACTGGCCAGCGAAGCGGGGATGGTGTAAGCCCGCCTATAAGTAGAGAGATGGAAGATCACCCTGGAGTCCTTGGATGAAACCTATTAGGGATTAGTTTAAGCGTGTCGTTCGCGATAAGAATAAGTTAAGCGGATGTTTATTAATTAAACATTTACTAGGGTGGTACCGCGGGAATAATAGCCTTCTCGTCCCTTTTATAGGGATGTGAAGGCTTTTTTGTTTTTAATTTTAATTTTTTAGGAAGACTTACATGAGTAGGTTACTCAAATGTAAGAAATGGAGGTAGCTGGAATGGAGTATAAAGATACGTTATTAATGCCAAAAACAGAATTTCCAATGCGCGGAAATTTACCAAAAAGAGAACCGGAAATGCAGGCGCAATGGAATGAGATGGATATTTATAAAAAAGTTCAAGAGCGCACAAAGGGTCGTCCTATGTTCGTATTACACGATGGTCCTCCATATGCGAATGGTGATATTCATATGGGGCATGCATTAAATAAAGTTTTAAAGGATTTCATTGTTCGTTATAAATCAATGAACGGCTTCCATGCACCATATGTACCAGGATGGGATACGCACGGTTTGCCGATTGAGACAGCATTAACAAAGAGTGGAAAGGTCAACCGCAAGGAAATGAGCGTTGCAGCTTTCCGTAAACTTTGTGAAGAGTATGCGTATGAGCAAGTGGCAAGACAAAAGGAGCAATTTAGACGCTTAGGTGTTCGCGGTGATTGGGATAATCCGTATATTACTTTAAAACCTGAATACGAAGCTCAACAAATTAAAGTATTCGGTGATATGGCGAAGAAAGGCTATATTTACAAAGGTTTGAAGCCTGTAAACTGGTCTCCTTCAAGTGAATCGGCATTGGCGGAAGCTGAAATTGAATACCAAGATAAAAAATCCGCATCTATTTATGTTGCATTTGATGTAACAGACGGTAAAGGTGTCATTGAGGAGGGTACGAAGTTCATCATCTGGACAACAACTCCTTGGACAATTCCGGCGAACCTTGGAATTTCTGTACATCCTGACTTAAATTATGTTGTGGTGGATGTAGCGGGTACTAAATACATCGTTGCAGAAGAGCTATTATCGTCAGTTAAGGAGACAATCGGCTGGGAAGAGGCTATTGTTTTAAAAACTGTTAAAGGTCGCGAACTTGAATATGTCATTGCTAAGCACCCATTATACGATCGAGATTCTTTAGTAATGAATGGCGAGCATGTAACGACGGATGCAGGTACAGGCTGTGTTCATACTGCTCCTGGTCACGGTGAAGATGACTTTATCGTTGCTCAAAAATATAAATTGAAAACATTATGTCCTGTTGATGAGAAAGGCCATATGACGGATGAAGCACCAGGCTTTGAAGGTATGTTCTATGAAAATGCAAACAAAGCAATTGGTGAAGCGTTGGAAGAGAAGGGGGCTTTATTAAAGCTTTCATTCATTACTCACTCGTATCCGCATGACTGGAGAACGAAAAAGCCAACGATTTTCCGTGCAACAGCACAATGGTTTGCATCGATTCATGACTTCCGTGAGCAGTTGTTAGAAGCGATTAAAGAAACAAAATGGTACCCTGCATGGGGTGAAACTCGTCTTTACAACATGGTTCGCGATCGTGGAGATTGGTGTATTTCTCGTCAGCGTGCATGGGGTGTTCCAATTCCGGTATTCTATGCTGAAAATGGTGAAGCGATTATTACAGATGAAACAATCAACCATGTTTCAAATCTGTTCCGTGAGCACGGTTCCAATGTATGGTTTGAGCGTGAAGCGAAAGACTTATTGCCTGAAGGCTTTACACATGAAGGTAGTCCAAACGGTATTTTCACGAAAGAAACAGATATTATGGATGTATGGTTTGATTCTGGTTCATCACACCAAGCTGTCTTGGAAGAGCGCGATGATTTAGTAAGACCAGCTGACCTTTATTTAGAAGGCTCTGATCAGTATCGTGGTTGGTTTAACTCTTCACTTTCTACATCTGTTGCAGTAACAGGAAAAGCGCCTTATAAAGGTGTTTTAAGCCACGGTTTC
>JAEIGA010006040.1_pt1 | contig 18429 bp, 12 predicted proteins | sample 9270691 | NCBI WGS metagenome assembly JAEIGA01 (sample SAMN17057246, study PRJNA624740) | gut metagenome | biome: biome; isolation source: fecal sample | host: Bos grunniens | place: China: Xizang | collected 2019
CTCGTTCATTGGATTTTAGGACGTCCTTTTCGATAATGGTTTTGAATACCGACTCAATATATTCACGCTGTGCGCTTGAATTGTCATTAAACTCTAAAGCGCCAGGCAATCCGCCATAAGAGAGGTAACTCATGAATAAGTGCTTGGAATTGCCGTCAGTCAGGTTTTTACCTATGGCATATTCATGGAATGATAATGGCAAAACATTTATTTCTACATATCTGCCTGTCAATCTTGAAGCAATCTCGGAGGAAAGTAGGTCTGCAGTAGAGCCCGTTATATACAAATCCAAACCTTGTCGAATATATAAACTGTCTATTACCTTTTCGTAATCTTTGACATGTTGAATTTCATCAAGAAAAACATACGTGGTCTTGTTGGAAACAAGGGAAGAAAGTATCTTGTTATGAAGTTTGATAGGGTCTGTTAGTTCAGCAAATTCTAGTTGCTCAAAATTTATGCTGATAATTTGCGACGCATTCACACCTTCATCTATCAGAGAAGACATATACATTTCAAGTATTGTTGACTTACCTGCACGTCTAAGTCCAGTCAATACCTTGACAAGGTTTTTACCGCGAAACTCATCAAGCCATTTTTTGTAATGATTTCTTTTTATTAACATAATTTACCTCTATTGCATAATTTAGGGGTATTATAGCATAATTTGTTGTGGTAATTGAAAACTTTTTACAAAAAATAAAAAACATTTCACTTAGCTATGCCGATTGCTGTTGAAATTGTGTAGGAGTTGATGAGTGGAGGAGTTGGTGTGGAGGTGAATGTGTTTCACAAATCAGATTTGTGGAGATGAGTGTTGATTTGTGGATGATGAGAAATGTTGCCATCCACCTTCGCCAAGGCTACGGTGGACAAGATGTGAAAGTGTTGCCAATGCCAATTTTCAATGTGGAATAGGGAAGAGTTGTAGGTGTAGTGTTTAGGTGTAGATGTAGAGCGGATGTATATTCTTTCATATCTACCGCTATCGCTATCCTCTACCTCTAGCCCTGACCTTGAACTCGTATCTTCCTTTCTTGGACTTATAACTTGTATTGCCGTTGAAAAATATGTATCATTCCGCCGTCTTCGGGGAGACAAAAGAAAGTGAGGTAATATTATGCAATTCCAGAAGTTATTCTTAAGTAACGCCGATAAAACAGGTTATTTCTGCTGGCGAGTTCTATTTTTTTTTCTGCTTTTTGTCCTCTTCGATTTTATCGCCGAAAATTTCTTTGGATATCCCCGGAATCACCTCTTCCCAAGAAGGGATGGGCTTTTGTCCTTTCGCTAATTTATGAGGCGGCGGCGTAAACCAGGTGTTCTTTTCGCCGTAAATCCATATATGTCCGCCGTTGGCCTTTCGCTTGGCTTCTTTGAAATTGTTCCTGAAAAACCGCGCCTTTGATTTTTCATTGTTTATTGTAGGCGTAAGGCAGCCGCTATTATCCGGCCAGGCGTACGCATCAAGGTAGAAGGCCGGCGCAAGGCCGCCTTGTTTGTTGTGTTTTTGGGAAAGCTTTTTATCAAGCATTCCGCAGCCTGATTTATTGCGCCTTTCCATACGTTCGTAAGCGGCTTCGTTTTTCGCGCAATAACTTACCCATTCGTCTCCGTCGACAAGCCTTGCTTTCTCAGGCATGACTTCAAGAATTCCGTTGCAGAAAGCGCCCATCATATCAACGCCGAAACTCCATAGATAAAAGCCCCACAAAGTGATCTCGGGGTAGGCTTTGAAAATGCCTTCGCCAACTTGCCTGCCTCTTTTACGGGCGATTTTGAGGTATTCTTCTTGTGTGTGCTGCAAGTCTGGAGGTTGAACTGCGCCGCCTTTCAGTTTTCCGCCGCCTTTAACCCACCATGCGCTTTTCCAATAACTGTTGACGGGGTATACGCCGTATCCTTCAGGGTCAAAACAGATTCCGACCATCTTCAGGTTCTTTGCCTGCTTTGCGGCCAGCGACCAGTTGTAGGCGACGGCCTTCCAGTAATCATCGTCAAACCAGTCGGGTTTATGCTGGTCGATAAGAACTCCAAGAAAATTGTATTTCCATTTTTTAAACGGAATGTCTCTGTAGCGGCCGGCTATAGCTTGAGCCGATGCGATATCGCGATCGGAGAATTTTGTCTTTCTGAATACGTCGCTGAAGCCCGCGTGGATCATAATTCCGTCGAATGGGGCTATTTTCTCGTAATGCGTAATATTGTCTTCCAGTTCGCTGATTTTCGGCAGGCGGGAACCTACGGATATAATTTTAACCGGCTGTTTGGGCGCAGAAAAGGCTATCAGAGAAAGCAGGGAATAAAGAAAAAACAATTTCGTTTTCATTGGATATGCGTGTATACGTGATAGGAGTTAAAGTTACAGTTCGTTACGGTTCACGGAAACTGAAGACAGTATATCTAATTTTTTGTCTTATCGTCAAGCAACGCCCGGCGTTTTGACCGTAACAATACTACTTATTCAGAAATATTGTCGGATTAAATAATTGAGATTTGGTATAATAATGCCACTAAGATTTAAAGATTGAAAATGAAATGAATTACGGAGTATTGACTGAATTTTTGAAGCCTGAGCGGAAGCTAGTCGATGAGGTTGTCGACTGGCTGTTTGCAAAGGTTGAACGCGATCCTTCGGGGGCGCGTTCGCTCGCGCATTTGATGGTTCTCGTGCCGACGGCGCAGAGTGGAAGAAATCTGCGCCTTGCCCTTGCGAAGAAGACCTTGGAAAACGGTTGGGGAGGAATTCTGCCGCCGCGTGTTGTTCAACCGTTCCATCTCGTTGTTCCGTCCGATCAGTCGCTGCGCGAAGCGAATGAGGCGGAAGTCGCCGCGTTGTTCATGCGCTTTCTTGCGAAAAAGAGAAATGACGCCTTAACGACCTGGCCGCATCTTTTTCAGCGCGCGGAGGAAACGACGGATTTACAGGCGATAGTGGATTCAGATGCTGGGTTCGCGCTTCTTGACCAGATGTTGGGCATTTGGCGCGTTCTCGCTGGGAAAGGGCTCTTGATGCGGGATGTGCCTGCGAACGAGGCGGCGTCTCGCGTGCTGGAATCGGCGTTGGGAGAAGATCAGGCGCGATGGGAGGAGCTGGCGTCTTTTGAAGCGGAATTCTTTGACTTTCTAAGGGAGCATGGTCTGCGTCTTCAGGTCGCTTCCGTCGCGCTCGCCAAAAAATCCGCCGTGAAGCTCGATCCCGAAATACGCGAGATTGTCCTCCCTGCCTTGGCAGATCCAGTTCTTGTACTGCATGACGTGTTGGCGCAGTACGCAAAGAAAGTGAAAATTACGACGCTTCTTCATTGTGCGGAATCTGACCGAAACCGTTTCGACGAGTGGGGATGCCCGAAGGGTGAATGTTGGACGGGGGAAGCGCATCCAGTAGTTTCTGGTCTCGGCGCTGAAGACATTGTTAGTCTGCCAGATGATAGGATGCTCGCGGACCGCTTGGTGAATGACTTTCCGACGCAAGGTTCTGGCATGAAATTGCCTACGCTGGGTCTTTGTGATTCCGAGCTCTTTACCGTGATTTCAGCGGCTTTCCTCAACAGTGGGTACACGATTCAAAATCCTGAACGAAATAGATTGGCCGTCTCTTCGTTGGGTGTTCTCATCGGGGATTTGCTGGCGCTCTGGCGTCCCCAGACTATGGGGATGCCGTGGGCAGCTTTTGCCGCGCTGATGCGCTCGGACGATGTTCTTCTTGCGCTAAAGTCCGCAGGATTGGCGACCAGCCGCTCGAAGGTGTTGCAGGGGCTTGATGTCTATCAGAATGCAGTTCTGCCGACCTTTATAGAAGGGAAGCTTGTGTGTCCGCGGCTTGAACACGGCAAGGAGGCGGTCGCAGCCTTTGTTGGCTGCGGTAACGCGTTCATTTCTTGGATTGAGGAGTCGCGAAAAGACCGACCGCTCGTTGACTACCTGCGTGACATGCTTGGGCGCATCTTTTCCCAAAAATCTCTCGGAGCATCTCGTTCGGATAAGGAGTTTTCGCAGGCTGTGGATTGTGTTCAAAATGTGTTCGCGATGCTTTCAAGCGAGAGTATCTGTAAGTTGGGGTTTTCAGACGAAAGTTGGATCGCGCTGGCGCGACGTCTTTTGGGTTCAGCCTCGTATTCGCTTGAGTGCGAGGAGTCTGATGTGGTAAGAACAGAAGGGTGGCTTGAGCTTGTGTGGAGTCTCGGCGACAAGATTGCTTTAGCGGGCCTTCATGAAGGCTCGGTGCCTGATTCGGTAGTTGGGCACGCGTTTCTTCCGAATGAGCTGCGAGTTGCGCTTGGCCTTACGTCGAACGAGACTCGTCTTGCGCGTGACTCATGGCTTCTTCAGGAGCTTGTTGGCTCCCATGCGCCGCATGCTGTTCGCGCATACGTCGCGCGTACGAACGCAAAGGGCGACATCTGCCGAGCGAGCCGACTTCTTTTTCTGTGTTCCGACGAGGCGCTCTCTTTGCGTGTCAAAAGTCTTTTCGGCGATGCTGGCGAAACCGCGTTGACGCCGCCGCGAAAGATTTCAGACGCATGGCGCTTGCGGCTTCCGGATGAAGTGGCGCTTAAGAAGAGAGATGATCGGCAGTACCTTTCGCCTTCGGCGATTGATACATATCTGAATTCTCCCTTAGAGTATCTTCTTAAATATGGACTGGGCATGGGGGATCGCTATGAGGAGAAGAAGGAGCTGGGGTTCAATGACTACGGCACTTTCGTTCATCGCGTGCTGGAACTTTTTGCGAAGAAGCAAAAGGATAATCCACTGGCGGATGAAGCGTCCATTAGAGTTGCACTTGATACGATAATTGATGAGGAGATTAAACAGTTTGGTTCGCGTCCTACGGTGAATATCTCTCTTCAATTGCAGTCGGCGCGAGAACGGCTTATGCGCTTTGCGGCGATACAGGCTAACTGGGTGCAAGAAGGCTGGCGTGTCGAAGGGACGGAGATACCTTACTTTGCAAAGCCGTTCAAGGATTTGGACGTTTCAATCAAAGGTTTTGTCGATCGCGTCGACTACCGAATTTGTTCTGATGGCAGTAAGGAGTTTCGCATTATTGATTACAAGACATGGGATGATTTTGAGAGTGCGAAACGGATACATGTTAGAACTGGCTCGGCAAGGCAGATTAGCTTCGCTGAACGTCTGCATCTTCCGACTATGCTTGAAAGAAATAAACCCGTGCGGATGCTGACGGTGCAGCTTGCGCTTTATGGCGCGTGCTTAAAGGCGCAGTTCCCAGAACGGTTCAACGGCCCGATTACGGAATACGACTATTTGGTTTTCTCAGAGGATAAGGTTGAAGTTCTTCCCGTGAAGGATTATGTTGATCTTTCGCTTAAGACGGCGCGTGTTGCCATAGAACGGATTAAGGCCAATATTTTCTGGCCGGCGCGTGCCGATGAAGGTGGAAAGCTCTATGACATGGGGCGGATATTTACATTTTCGCCTGAGCGAGATTTTGGAGATGGAGATAACGCCTGTGACTGGCTGAAAAAGCAAGAGACAAAATTGAAGGGGCTTAAGAATGCGTGAGGGAAATTTGCTTATCAGGGCGTCGGCGGGAACAGGTAAGACTTATGCGCTTGCAACGCGGTATTTGCAGCTGATGCTCCTCGGCAATGTCGATCCTGCCAAGATAGTTGCCTTGACTTTCTCTCGTGCCGCCGCACAGGAAATCTACACGAAGATACTGGAAAGACTTTGGAAGGCGGCAGAATCGGAGAAAAACGCGAAGAAGGAGTCGGAGGAGATAAGTAAGGCTTCTAAAACCCCTAAGTCGTGGAATAAGGCAGAGTTCGCGTCCTTGCTGCGCAGTTTAATAGATACCCAGCATCTGGGGACGATTGCGACGCTCGACAGCTTCATATTGCGAATGGTTCGCAACTTTCCGCTGGAAATGGGCTTTCAACACGCGGTGGAGGTTCTAGATGCTGCTGGAGAAGGCGAGGCTGTACAGGATGCTCTTCGTGTCATTTTGCAAGGTACCGAGAAGACAGAAGACTTCATCAAGGTCTTTGCTGCCGCACGAGATGGCAACCTGCCGCGCGTACTCGAGTATAAGATCGCGTCGATGTTGAAGTCATGGCGTAAGTTCTACGAACGTCGTCCAGATTGCAGGAGCTGGACGGTGGGGTCTATGCTTGCAGCGCTCGGCGTTCCCGTAAATAGCGAATGTCCAGACTTGTCGGGTTTGCCGTTCTGCGAGATTAAGCGAAAGAATGCCGTTTCGTATGAAAAGCAGTTTGCTGAAAGATGCAGGTCGTATGATGGAAGTTCAGGCGTTTTTGACGTAGCAGACGGCGTCAAAAAATTGATGCTGCATTTCGTGCATAACGCTGATGCTGATTCCTACGAATATGATTTTTACAAAATCCATTATGTCTTTAACTGCGGTAAAGACGGCGCACAAGCAATTCGCTCTGCGGTGCAGCACATGTTCAACCTGCGCGTGATGTACCTTCTGAAACAGGTCAAGGCTAAAATCGATTTCGTCGGATTCGTCGAAGATGTGTACAACCGCAATTCGCGCAGAAAGGGCAAGCTGACTTTTTCGGACTTTACTAATTTTTCAGCTGACAGGGAAGATTCCGAGAAGGCGTTTGCCCTTGCGAATCTTGAGTACCGTTTCGATGAGAAGTTTGATCATTGGGCGCTGGACGAGTTTCAGGATACGAGCGAGCTTCAGTGGGCGTGTCTTAAATCGCTGGTCCAGGAGGCGGCCACTTCTGGCGGTGGGCGGACAGTGATGACCGTTGGCGATCTCAAACAGTCTATCTACACCTGGCGCGGCGGGAACGATGGGCCGTTCATGGAGATGATGTCATGGGGTGCTTTTACTGACAGTGAGTTTGGAAAAATAGACGATCTCAATACATCGTATCGCTACGAGAAGAATATCTGCGATTTTATTAACGCCGTATTCGGGAAGAAGAGTCTTCGCACGAGCGGAGTTCTGCCATCCGAACGCGTCAAGGCGATCGAACGGTGGCTTTCAGATGACTGCTGGAAGGTGCATGAGCCGGTGTTCAAGGACGGCCTTCCTAAAGCAGGTGACTACGTCAAGGTGTTGGGCGTTTCCGATCCGGAGGGCAAGGGAAATATGAAAGCGCTCCTGCCGGCGCTTGAGGAGGAGTTGAAGCGTATCTGGTCGCAACATAGGGCTGCTGGCAGCGACGAGTCTGTCGGCATTCTCGTTCGGACAAACGATGATGGGAATGAGGTCGCGGAATATTTGCGCTCAAAGGGTTTCAGGGTCGTGTGGGAAGGATTGAGCGCAGTTTCGGATGTGCCGGTTGTGAATGCGCTTATTGATTTACTTCGCCTTTCGGAACATCCGGCGGATACTTTCGCCTGGAAAACGATAAGCCAGCTCTTTCCGATTTGTTCGACTTTATTCCCACGCAAGCAGGGTGAAGAACTTTCGGCGGCTTGCGTATCGAGCATCGTGGCTGCAAGCCTTTCACATCAGGGGCTTTCGCGTACGCTTCAGAAGTATTCTCAGGCGCTCTCGGAGGATTCGGCGGGGCTTGATCCTCTCTCGAAGCAACGGCTTCGCGAAATGGTCGCAGTGGCGGTCGCATATGAACAACGTAACGCTAGCAGATTCTCGATAGACGGGTTCGAGGCGTTTCTCGCCGCGTCGTCAAAGCGTGAGCAGGGAACGTCTTCGGACGTGGTGAGAATTCTTACTATTCACCGCTCAAAGGGATTGACGCTAGATCATGTAATTGTTCCTCTTGCCGAAGGCACAACGAAGTGGCTTGCGGATTCTGGTAGTCAAGGGCTTCTTTATGCCACCGAAGGCGACTGGGTGCTGCCGCATCTGTCGGCAGATGAGGCGTCGCTTAATCCGGAAACCGCGAAGGCGCTAAGCGAGATGTCGGATGAGAGCCTTCTATCGAATATCCGTACGTGGTATGTCGCTTTGACGCGCGCTCGCAAGGCAATGTACGTTATCGTGCCTTTGGTGGAGCGTGATGAGGCGAAGCCTTTTTTCCGAGATGTCATCGTATCGGCGGTTGCGTACTTCAAAAGACCCCCGTCAGCAAACGGATATGAGATCATTTTTGAGCAGGGCGCCGAGCCGAAGTTTATGGCGAAGGATAAGCCAGATTTTGATATAGGCGGGAAAGATGGCCGCGCCGAGTGTCAATCATGGCATCACGAAGAGCTGGTTGAAACGGTTGAGCGTCTCTCTCCGTCCTCGTTTGGTCATCGTGATTTCGCTGTGCCCGTGTCGCATCTTTTCTCCGAGAGAGCGGGAGAGGCGGCGAAAAAGGGCTTGGAGATCCACGGGCAATATGAGCAGATCGAATGGGCTGACGAAGAGACGCTTGCCGCTTTGCCGAAGGCATTTCATGTTGCGTTTATTAAGCCCAGCCCTACGGCGACGCTTTGGCGCGAGAAGAGTTATGAAATTTATCGCGAAGGGGTAGGTAAGGGCGAGTGGGAGTCAGGCCAGTTTGATCGCGTCGTTTTCACAGGCGAGGGAGAAGGACGAAAGGCCATAATCTATGATTTTAAGACGAATGCTCTGAAATCAGGCGAATCAACCGAGGTATTTGAACGGCGGATGTGCCGCACGTATGCGCCTCAGATGAACGCCTACTGTGCCGCGCTCGCGACGCTGACGGGTTTGCCGCCGCGCCAGATATGTTCGGTGCTCCTCTTGCAGTCTACAGGAACTGCCGTCGAGTGCTCATCTTGAGTGGCAAAGGATAGAAGTTTTTGTTGTGGCTCCAGGTTGCTTGCGATTGTCACGGCGATATGGTAAAATAAGCAGATAAAATTTCCAAAAGAAGGAGAAGATAAAATTATGGCAATGATGAAGGGTTTTTCGAATGCATTCCGCATTCCTGAACTTCGTAAGAAAATATTGATTACACTCGGGCTCGTTTTCGTGTGTCGTTTGGTTTCTCAGATACCAACGCCTGGTGTTGATTGGCAGGCTCTTCAGCGTGTCATCGAAATCGCGAAAGAAAGTTCGTCGGGCGGCGGCCTTCTCGATTGGTTTGAGGTTTTCACAGGCGGCGCTCTCGGTCAGTGCGCGATAGGCTTCTTGTCCATTTGGCCTTATATCTCGGCGTCAATCGTGATTCAGCTTCTCGGCTCGGTCATCCCATCGCTTGAGAAGCTTAAGAAAGAAGGCGAGAGCGGCCGTCAGCAGTTGGCGCAGATTACTCGCTATCTCACGATTGTGCTTTGCGTTGTCCAGTCGTGGGGCATCGCGACGATGCTTAGCCATCCGGGCGCTCTTGGTCCCGCATTTGCCGGCGTTGAGATTGTCACGAACCCCGGCATCGGGTTTCATCTTATGACTGTAATCGGCATGACGACGGCTTCTCTCTTCGTTATGTGGATTGCAGATCAGATAACTTCCTTCGGCATCGGCAACGGCGCGTCGTTGATCATCATGATCAATATCACCTCTCGCCTCCCGCAGGCCCTTATTCAGGCGTGGGAGCGCTATTTTGGTCTTGCTGGTGTTCAAGCCTCTGCTCCTATTGCAGAGTTGCCCATCCTCGTAATCTTCTTCCTGCTCGTTGTTATGGGAACCGTTCTTCTTACCCAGGGCGTTAGAAAGGTTGCCATTCATACAACCCGTCGCAGTGTCGGCGGCGGCAATACCTACGGTATGCAGCAGACCTTTATGCCGCTTCGCGTTAACTATACGGGCGTTATGCCTATCATCTTCGCTCAGCCGCTTATTCAGATTCCGAGCGCGCTCATCATGAAGGTTACAGACGCTACATCTACAGGTTTTTCGGGAGCTCTCTACCGTTTCGCGCAGAATCTCTCGAATCCTACGACTCTTCATTTGGTCGTCTATGCCGCGCTTATCATGTTCTTTGCGTTCTTCTGGGTCGCTACTCAGTTCAATGCGATAGACATTTCCGAGAACCTCAAGAAAGACGGCTCTTATCTGCCAGGCATCCGCCCCGGTCGCGCTACGGCGGAATATCTTGACGACATGATGACGAAGATCACTTTGATCGGCGGTACCGGGCTTTTGGTCGTTGCGCTTATCCCGATGCTCCTTATGGGCTGGATGAACATTCCGTGGGATATCGCTTCGTTCTTCGGCGGAACTTCGCTTCTTATTATTGTTGGTGTCGCCCTTGATACGCTTCGCATAATGGAGTCGCATCTTCTTGTCAGGAAGTATGACGGCTTCCTTAGCCACGGCACGCTTCGCGGTCGCGGTGGAGTCTGATATAAGGTGGTTCTAAAATAAGGATATTTCAAAATGAGCTCAAATCGCAGAGATTTTCTTAAAGGTACAGCTTGGATGGGCGTTGCCGCCGTTGCTGCAGAAGGAATGGCCTCCTCTTTCAAATTGACGGATGTGCCCGCTAATATGCAGGGGTTTGCGGCTCCTAAGTTAAAGCGCGTGCGCGTTGGCGTAGTCGGCCTTGGTATGCGCGGGCCTGGTGCTGTGCACCGTCTTGCCAACATCCCGGGCGTGGAAGTTGCGGCTCTTTGCGATATTTATCCGGAGCGCGTAGCCGTCCAGAACGAGTGGCTTAAGAAAAACAATCGCCCTGTCGCCAAGGAGTACACAGGCACGGAAGGGTGGAAGGCTCTTTGCGATAGCGATATTGATGTCGTCTACAATACGACGGGCTGGGATATGCATGTGCCGATCGCTCTTTATGCGATGGAGCATGGTAAGCACGTGATGGTTGAAGTTCCATCCGCGTTCACGGTAGAAGATTGCTGGGCTTTGGTTGAGACGTCTGAGCGTACGCGTCGCCATTGTATGCAGCTTGAAAACTGCTGTTACGGCGAAGCTGAAATGCTCTGTTTAAGCCTCGTGAGAAAAGGTCTTTTGGGCGAAATCGTTCATGGCGAGGGCGCTTATATTCATGATTTGCGCGACCTTTGCTATCAGGATTGGTCGCCAAATCCGAAAGGCAGCAGCTATGTCGATTACTGGCGCTTAAGACACAACGCCAAGCATAAAGGAAACCAGTACGATACGCATGGGCTCGGGCCTATTTGCGAGTATATGAACATCAATCGCGGCGACCGCTTTGATTATCTCGTTTCGCTTGAGTCGAATCAGTTTAATTTTGAAGCTTTTGCCAAGGCGAAATACGCGGGGCACAAGTGGAAAGACTCTCTCAAGGTCGCCATGGGAGATATGAATACGATGCTCATCAAGACGGCTTTGGGCCGCTCTATCATGATTCAGCACGATGTTTCTTCTCCGCGTCCTTATTCACGTCATAATGTTTGCACCGGCACCAAAGGTATTTTCAACGGCATTTCCTTTGAAACCAATCCTGAGAAGGTGATCGAACACGGAAACGTTTGTCATTTCGGCTGGGAAGAGACGCCCGGTGCTGGTGTTCACACATACTTTAACAGCAAGAAGATTGCCGAGATACGCGAGCAGTATAAGCATCCGTTGTGGAAGCGCGCCGGCGAGTTTGCCAAGAAGGTCGGCGGACACGGCGGAATGGACTTCCTTATGGATTTGAGGTGGTGCTACTGTCTTCAGAACGGCTTGCCTCTTGATACGGATGTTTATGATCTTGCCTCGTGGTGCTGCCTCGGCGAACTTAGCGAGAAGAGCGTCAGAAACCGCTCCCAGTCGATCGATGTGCCTGACTTCACCCGCGGCGGGTGGAAGACGGCCAAGCCTCTTGGCATCGTAGATGTCGATCTGGAGCGTATGGGCAGCTTCGGCGACATAAAGAAAGATAATTCCGCGTTGAATGTCTAATTCAATAAAGAAGATTCTCTCAAACGACTCCGGACCGTTTTGGCAGTTTGTTAAGTACGGTGTAATCGGAGTTCTGTCGACCCTCGTGCAGACGGGGGTCTTCTATGTTTTGGCGTCAACATTTCTTCAATGTCTGAAGGCGGATGATATTGCCGTGAGGCTTTTAAATCTGCCTTCGGTTGAGATTGCGGACACCTTGAGGGCCTTCAGGTTTTCGGTTGCTACGGGCGTGGGGTTTGTTATCGCGAACATATTCTGCTGGCTTATGAACCGCTGGTTTGTTTTTAAACCCGGAAAGTTTCGCTGGTATACTGAACTTCTGATGTTTTTTTCATCGTCCACCATGGCGATGGTTCTCGCTTTGGTTCTAAGCGCCTCTCTTATAAAATACTGCTCCCTTATGACCACGATTGCCGTTGCGGTTGAAGTGATCGTATCTTTCATTGTCAATTTCACGATTCGAAAATTCTTTATCTTCAAGGGCTAATGTATTATCTCAATAAGATTGTCGGCTTTTGTACAAGTCCTGCGGGAGTGGCCTTTTCGCTTTTTTTTCTCGCGGCGGTTTCTTACTCTTTGAAGAGGTGCAGGCTTTCGAGAATTTTGATCGTTTTTTGCGCCGTGTGGCTGTGGGTATGGATGATGCCCTTTACCATCCGGTTCGTGGGAGCTACGCTAGAAGATATGACCGGCAAGGCGTGTATAAACGATTTCACGTCAATCCCAAAGGCCGAGGCGGCGGTTCTTCTTGGCGGATCGTGCGGCGTTCATAACAAGTGCGGGGCTGCGGAAATGTTTTTCAGCGCCGACAGAGTCCGCGCCGCGGCAAGTTTGTGGAAAGCGGGAAGGGTAAAAAAAATCATTCTTACGGGCCCTAACGCTTCAAGAAGCATGCTTCCTATTCTCGTTGATTTCGGTGTTGATTCTGCCGCGTGTATCAGTTTGGAGCAAGCGCGTAATACAGAAGAAGAGGCGCTTGCGGTGTCTAAAGTAGCGGGCAAGCGCATTATTCTTGTTACAAGCGCCTGGCACATGCCCAGAGCCAAACTCTTGTTTGAGCGCCAAGGCTTTGACGTATGCGTCTGCCCTGCGGATTTCGAGATGCGAGCTGCAGCGGAGTCGCCCCTTAAGTTTTCAGATTTCCTCCCGAGCGGCGATGCGTTTTTGCGCAATTCTTATGCGCTCAAAGAATGGGTGGCGCTAATAGGTTACAAATTATTCCGATGATGAGTTGAGCCTTGGGCGTTACGTGTGATAAAATATGTTTTGAATAATAACGAATTTTGAAAGGGCGAGATAAGATGGAGATAAAATTGCCTAAAAAGGCGTTAGTGACGGGCGCGGCCGGCTTTCTCGGCAGTCACCTTTGCCGTCAGCTTTTGTCTGAGGGGTATGAGGTTACGGCCATCGACAATCTTTTTACGGGTAATAAATCAAATATTTACGATCTGATGGACGATCGCAGATTCAGCTTCGTTCTTCATGATGTAACTCAGCCGTTTTGGGGGCAGTTTGATGAAATCTATAATCTTGCCTGCCCCGCGAGCCCTGTCCACTATCAGCATAATCCCGTAGAGACGATAAAAACAAGCGTGATCGGGATGATGAATATTTTAGATCTCGCGCTAAAAACAAAGGCTAAAGTCCTTCATACTTCCACGAGTGAAGTCTATGGCGATCCATTGGTTCATCCTCAGGTTGAAAGCTACTGGGGAAATGTCAATACGATCGGTATAAGAAGCTGTTATGATGAAGGCAAGCGGTGCGCGGAAACGCTGGCGGCCGATTACAGGCGCGAATACGGGGTTGATGTGCGCATGGTGCGGATATTTAACACGTACGGGCCTAATATGCACCCTAAAGACGGGCGCGTTATTTCAAATTTCATCATGCAGGCTCTGTGCGATGAAGATCTGACGCTTTTTGGAGACGGTCTTCAGACCCGATCATTCCAATATTGCAGCGATCTTATCGATGCGATGCGCCGGTTCATGCGGCTTTCTCGCGTTGATGTGGATGCCTTTTGCGTGAAACATTCGCTTGGCTCGCCTGTCATAAATGTAGGCAATCCAGGTGAATATACCATTAAGGAACTTGCGCAGGAGACGCTTAAGCTGCTGCCGGACTCCAAGTCTAAGCTCGTATATAAACCCTTGCCTGCCGATGATCCCAAGCGTCGTAGACCTGACATAATTTTAGCGAAAGAACTGCTTGGTTGGCAGCCCAAAGTGCCGCTTTGCGAGGGGCTTAAAAAGACGATAGCGTATTTTCGTGAAATGGTGTAAATTCTTATGCGCCAAACGTGCGTGAATATGGTATAATTCGCGCCATGAACAACGAATTTCTTGTCTTCGACCATGTGACTAAACGTTTCGGCGCTCTTACTGCCGTAAACGATGTTTCGCTGTCGATCAAAAAGGGCGAATTCTTTTCGCTTTTAGGTCCGTCTGGCTGCGGCAAGACGACGCTCTTGCGCATGCTTGGCGGTTTTGAGAGACCTGATTCCGGAAGAATATATCTCGAAGGGAAGGATATAACGGATCTCCCGCCGGATCAGCGCCGCATTCATACGGTCTTTCAGAATTACGCGCTTTTCCCGACGATGACGATATGGGATAATATCGCGTTTTCTCTTAAGCTGGCGAAAAAGCCTAAGAGCGAAATGGAAGATATGGTAGATTCCATTCTTGAAATGATTCAGATGACGGATCATGCGTGGAAATACCCGTCGCAGTTGTCGGGCGGCCAGAAGCAGCGCGTGGCGATCGCGCGGGCGCTCGTTGATAGGCCTCAGGTGTTGTTGCTTGATGAGCCGCTGGCGGCATTGGATTTGAAGCTGCGTCAGCACATGCTTCTTGAACTTGATACGATTCACGACCAGGTCGGCATCACCTTCATGTATGTTACGCACGATCAGGGAGAGGCGATGAGCCTTTCCGATCGTATCGCCGTCATTAATCTCGGCAAAATCGAGCAGCTTGATGTGCCGGCGAAGATTTATGAAGCGCCAAAATCCCGTTTCGTGGCCTCATTTATCGGTGATACGAATTTCTTCACGGGAGAGATCATTTCCGTCGATGGCGATTATTGCACCATAAAGACGGAGGGTTTTCCGATGATCAAGGCTTATAACGACAAGAATCTTGCTATTGGTCAGAGGGTCGATCTTTCGGTAAGACCCGAGAAGATACGAGTTACCCACAAGCCTCCGCATCCGGAGCAGGGCGCCGGAATAAACGTTTTCCCCGCGAAGGTTCAGGACATTGTTTACCAGGGGGTATACACGAAGTTCTGGATCAAGTCTCAGGAATTGCGCATCGCCGCGATAAAACCGCACTCGCGGTTCCTGCTTGACGAGGAGGCGATTACCTGGAATGACGACGTCTTTGTCTGGTGGCATCCTGACGACGGATATATGGTTGAAGTGATATGACAGACGTCATTAAATCGAAAAAGTCGGAATGGCTGACAACCCTGCCCTCGTTGGTGTGGTTGCTGCTCTTTTTTGCCGTTCCGGCGCTGATCGTCTTGGCCTTCACCTTTCATACCCACACCCCGAACGGTGGCGTAGGTCCGTGGAGCCTTTCTACGTGGAGAGACCTCGTTGATCCCGATTATCCGGTAATCGTATGGAAGACGATTCGCATATCGTTTGAGGTGACATTATGGTGCATCCTGCTTTCGCTGCCGTGTGCGTATGCGATTGCGAAACTGCCCAAAAAGTGGCGCTCGATCGTCGCAGGCGCGATAATGATGCCGTTTTGGACGAGTTTCGTTGTTCGTGTTTTCGCTTGGAAGGCTCTTCTGCATCCGGATGGCTGGCTTCAAGCCTGTTATTTGACATGGCTTAGGGTTTCGGAGTGGATGTTCAATTGGCTGCCTGAATTTCTCCAGAAGTTTTTCATCGCCATCGGTTTCGCATCTGCGCAGAAGGTCGATCCGATGCTTTCGACGGTTCTGGACTCCGAGGCGGCGGTCGTTTTGGTTTCTGTTTATACATTTATTCCGTTTGCCGTGATGCCGATATATTCGGCCGCCGAAAAGTTTGATTTTTCGCTTCTTGAGGCGGCTCGCGATCTCGGAGCCAAAAATTTCTACGCTTTCAGAAAAATATTTATCCCGGGGATTCGTCAAGGTATCATTTCCGCGATTCTGATGGTTTTTATTCCGACAATCGGCTCATACGTCATTCCGCAGATGCTGGGCGGAACGGAGTGCGTGCTTATCGGAAACAAAATCTTTATGAGAGCGATGCAGAATCGCAATATTCCTCACGCGTCAGCTCTTGCGACTTTAATGGCGCTTGCCGTTTTGATACCGATCGGTTGCGCCATGTGGTGGCGTCGCCGTCAGGAAGTGCGGGATAAAAAGAGACTTGATTTGCGCACGGCGCATCTTATGACCGGGGGTGAAGCGTCATGAAGAGGTCTTATGTTTCAGCTGTGATACTTGCGATAGTCCTCGTATTTCTGTATGTGCCGATACTTTTCGTGATCGCATACGGTTTTATCCCAAACGGCATTTCAATGAGCTTTTTTAATGCTGAAGGGGAGTTTATCGGGTTTACGGGTAAATGGTACGCGATGATTTTTTCAGGCGATCGCCGCCTTGAGGCGCTTCTTGAGAGCTTTTGGCTTTCGCTGACTATTGCCGGTATCGCGACGGTTGTCTCGTGCGTTCTTGGAACTACAGCGGCGCTCGCTCTTCATAAGTGGAAGAGTAAACTTCAGGCTATTCACCACGCTTTAGTGTATACGCCACTTATCATGCCCGATATTTTAATAGGCATATCGCTTTTGATGCTCTTTGTCGCCTGTTGCGTCGATTGCGGTTTTTGGACGATTCTTATCGCGCATATCACGTTTTGTGTCTCTTACGTCGTTATGACGATACTCGCCAGACTCCAAGACTTTGACGACCGCATAATTGAGGCGGCCTATGATCTTGGCGCAGGGCCCTGGTATGCGTTTTTCCACGTTCAGCTGCCGATTCTGATGCCGGGCATCATCGCGGGCGGGCTTCTTGCCTTTACGCTCTCGATTGATGATGTCGTGATAACTACATTCGTCAACGGCGCGGGGACGAATACGTTCCCGACTTACGTAAGTTCCATGACAAAACATTCGCGCAATCTTCCCGCGGTTTTTGCACTTTCAACATTGATGCTTCTTTTTACTTGCGTGCTTATGGGGCTTTCGAAACTCATAGTCCGCAAGGATAACATAAAAACAAAAGGAAAACAGTAGATGAAATTATCGACACTCGTATACATGACCGTAGCAGGCTCGCTCATATCTGCATTGTCAGTCGGTTGTTCAAAAAGCGAAGAAGCTTTGGCTATAGATCTTTCGCGGCAGGCGAGCGCAGCCGCGCAGGAAAGCGGCTACAAGATGCAGCAGGAAGGCGAAGCTGTTTTGCATGTTTATACATGGAGCGATTATATTTCTCCCGATGTTCTGGCGAGCTTTGAAAAAGCGCTTAACTGCAAAGTGAAAATTGACACGTTCGACTCAAATGAGACGATGTACGCAAAGCTCAAGGCGGGCGGCGCCGGGTATGACATCATCATGCCGAGCTCATATCTTGTTTCCTTGATGGCGAAAGAAGGGCTCATAACAAAATTCGATCACGCGAGAATTCCCAATGTCAGAAAAAATTTCGACAAGAATTTTTCTTCGCAGATTCTTGACCCCACATTCCTTTACAATGTCCCTTACGCGGTGACGTATACTGGCTTTATGTACATAAAGAACAAGGTTCCCGCAGGCGTGGATATCAATTCCTGGAAGGCTCTCGAGAACAGTGCGTTCAACGGCAAGGTTACGCTTCTTGACGATCTGCGAGAGGTTATCGGCGCAGGGCTCATGGCGTGCGGATATTCGATCAACTCTCGCAATCCCGCTGAGATTGACGCCGCCGTGGAAATGGTTCTCAAGTGGAAAAAGAACGTCCGTAAGTTTGACTCCGAAAGTTACAAGACCGAGGTTGCCTCCAGCGCTACCTGGCTTGGTTTAGGGTATTCGACAGACGCGACACAGGTCATTATCGGTGAAGAAGAGGGTGATGCCCGCGATGATATCGGTTTCGCTCTTCCTAAAGAAGGTTATACGATTGCGTTTGACGAGATGGTTCTTTCTTCAAAGTCGAAGAATGTCGATCTTGCCTATGCATTCATCAACTATCTGTATAACGGTGATGTCGCGAAGGTCAATATGGAGTATATCATGGGGCCGATGCCGGTTAAGCCTGGTATAGACGCCCTCGATGAAGGCTATCGCTCTCAGATCGTTCTCAGCGAAGAGATAATCACGAAGGGGCAGCCTTTGATGCCTGTTGATGATGATCCTGCCGTTATGGAGCTCTATAACAAGGCTTGGGACAAGATCAAGGCTACTAAATAAGGCTGAAGATCAAGTAGGATTATTCCTTAAAAAACGAAAACCCCCGCCAAGGGGGTTTCATTTTTATTGGCTCGGGCGGCTGGATTCGAACCAGCGACCAATTGATTAACAGTCAACTGCGCTACCGCTGCGCCACGCCCGAACGTCGTGTTGGCGCATATTATAGCAAAAATTCATTCGGTTAGACAAGGGGGTTTTTGTCTTTTTTTTAAAAAAATTACCCCCTTGCACGTTAAGCGTCATTTTTGATATAATATACGCTCATTCGACCACTCAAAAGAGTAAATAACAACCATGAAAGTA
>JAEIGA010006041.1_pt1 | contig 18428 bp, 11 predicted proteins | sample 9270691 | NCBI WGS metagenome assembly JAEIGA01 (sample SAMN17057246, study PRJNA624740) | gut metagenome | biome: biome; isolation source: fecal sample | host: Bos grunniens | place: China: Xizang | collected 2019
TATTTATGTCATTCATTTGACAAACCTCCTATGTTTAATTTGATTGTGTAGACTACTTTCTTATTTTAACATAGGAGGTTTTTTATGTAAAGGTTAACCTCTTTTTAACCACGGGACTATCCCGTGGTTTTCATATACAAAAAAGAGTTGCATAATAAATATGCAACTCTTTATTTTGATTTTAGTTATTCTCTAATCGAAAATTACTTAACGATTTTAGAAACAACGCCTGAACCAACAGTTCTACCACCTTCACGGATAGCGAATCTTAAACCTTCTTCCATAGCGATAGGAGTGATTAATTCAACGTCCATTTTGATGTTGTCGCCTGGCATAACCATTTCAACACCTTCTGGAAGTTTGATTGAACCAGTAACGTCAGTTGTTCTGAAGTAGAATTGTGGACGGTAGTTGTTGAAGAATGGAGTGTGACGTCCGCCTTCTTCTTTAGTTAAGATATACACTTGGCCTTCAAAAGCTGTGTGTGGCTTAACTGTACCTGGTTTAGCAATAACTTGACCACGTTCGATATCTTTCTTATCTACACCACGAAGTAATGCACCTACGTTGTCACCAGCTTGAGCTTCGTCAAGAAGTTTTCTGAACATTTCAAGACCAGTAATAACTGTGTTTCTTGATTCTTCTGAAAGACCTACGATTTCAGCTGGGTCGTTGATGTGTGCAACACCTCTTTCAAGTCTACCTGTAGCAACAGTACCACGACCAGAAATTGTGAATACGTCTTCTACTGGAAGTAAGAAAGGTTTAGCATCGTCTCTTTCTGGAGCTGGGATGTAAGAGTCAACAGCATCCATTAATTCGAAAATGCATTTGCATTCTGCTGAGTTTTTGATTTCATCTGCACTGTGGTCGGCTTGAGCGAATTCAAGAGCCTTAAGAGCAGAACCCTTAATGATTGGTGTATCATCGCCAGGGAAGCCATATTCAGAAAGTAATTCTCTGATTTCCATTTCTACTAATTCAAGTAGTTCTGGGTCATCAAGTTGGTCACATTTGTTCATGAATACAACGATGTATGGAACACCTACTTGACGAGCAAGAAGAATGTGTTCTCTTGTTTGTGGCATTGGACCATCAGTAGCAGCACATACTAGGATAGCGCCGTCCATTTGAGCAGCACCAGTGATCATGTTCTTTACATAGTCAGCGTGGCCTGGACAGTCAACGTGTGCATAGTGACGGTTTTCTGTTTGATATTCTACGTGTGAAGTATTAATTGTAATACCTCTTGCTTTTTCTTCTGGTGCCTTATCGATTTCATCATATCTCATCTTTTGAGCATTACCGATTGAAGATAATGTCATTGTGATAGCAGCAGTAAGAGTTGTTTTACCATGGTCAACGTGACCGATAGTACCAATGTTAATGTGCGGTTTGTTTCTTTCGAATTTAGCCTTTGCCATTGTGGTTTCCTCCAAATTTTAACTTAATTATAATTTTTATTTTAATTTTTCATTTTTTTGTTTGTTTTTTAACAACTTAAATCTATTTTACAATAAAATAAACTAATTGTCAATAGTTAATTACGCTTTTTTACCCATAATCTTTTCAGCAACTGATTTTGGAACTTCTGCGTAATGAGAGAATTGCATTGTGTAGTTACCTCTACCTTGTGTTCTTGAACGAAGGTCAGTAGCGTAACCGAACATTTCTGCTAGTGGGATATGAGCGTTGATAACCTTAACGCCGTTTCTGTCATCAGTACCTTGAATGATACCACGACGAGCAGTAACGTTACCCATTAAGTCACCAAAGTAATCATCTGGTGTTACGATTTCAACTTTCATAACTGGTTCAAGCAATACGCTCTTTGCTTTTGCAAGACCATCTTTAAGAGCCATAGAACCTGCAATCTTGAACGCCATTTCTGATGAGTCAACGTCGTGATAGCTACCGTCGTAAACAGTAACCTTGAAGTCAACTACTTCATAACCAGCTAAGATACCGTTCTTAGAAGCTTCCATGATACCCTTGTTGATAGGTTGGATGAATTCCTTAGGAATTGAACCACCAACTGTTTCATCAACGAATTCGTAACCTTTACCAGCTTCTTGTGGTTCAAGTCTAATCTTACAGTGACCATATTGACCGTGACCACCTGATTGACGTTTGAATAAACCTTCAGCTTCAACAGCTTGTCTAATTGTTTCTTTGTAAGAAACTTGTGGTTTACCTACGTTAGCTTCAACTCTGAATTCACGTAAAAGTCTATCTACGATAATTTCAAGGTGAAGTTCGCCCATACCAGCGATGATTGTTTGACCTGTTTCTTGATCCGTATAAGTTTTGAAAGTTGGGTCTTCTTCAGCAAGTTTTGCAAGAGCAAAGCCCATCTTTTCTTGACCTTGTTTTGTCTTTGGTTCGATAGCAACTTGAATAACTGGATCTGGGAATTCCATTTGTTCAAGAATAATTGGCTTGCTTTCGTCACAAAGTGTATCACCTGTTGTTGTATCTTTTAAACCTACGATAGCGCAGATTTCACCAGAGTAAACAGCATCAACTTCTTCTCTGTGGTTAGCGTGCATTCTTAAGATACGAGCAACTCTTTCTTTCTTACCCTTAACACTGTTGTATACGTAAGAACCTGTCTTTAATACACCAGAGTAAGCACGGAAGAATGCTAACTTACCAACGAATGGGTCTGTCATGATCTTAAATGCAAGACCACTGAATGGTTGATCATCACCTGGTTCTCTCTTGTCTTCTTCACCCTTTTCTGTAACGCCGGCTACTGCACCAACGTCGATTGGGCTTGGTAAGTATTCAACGATAGCATCAAGTAAGTTTTGAACACCCTTGTTTCTATATGAAGAACCACATAGAACTGGTGTAACTTTCATTGATAATGTTGCAGCACGTAAACCTTTTTTGATTTCTTCAATAGTAAGGTCGCCTTCTTCAAAGTACTTTTCCATTAAAGCATCATCAGTTTCAGCAGCAACTTCAACAACTTGTGATCTACATTCTTCGCACCAGTCAGTGAGTTCTGCTGGTACGTCAGTAACGTTAATTTCTTTACCTAAATCGTCAAGATAGATATAAGCCTTTCTTGTAATAACGTCGATAACGCCCTTGAAAGTATCTTCTTTACCGATAGGAATAATGATTGGAAGTGGGTTAGTATGAAGTCTTTCTCTCATCATCTTGATAGCATTTTCATAGTTTGCACCATTAATATCCATCTTATTGATGTATGCGATTCTTGGAACTTTATATTTGTCTGCTTGTCTCCATACAGTTTCACTTTGTGGTTCAACACCACCTTTAGCACAGAATGTTGCAACAGCACCGTCTAGTACACGAAGTGATCTTTCTACTTCTACGGTGAAGTCAACGTGGCCAGGGGTATCGATAATATTAATACGATGGCCTTTCCAATAACAAGTTGTAGCAGCACTAGTAATAGTAATACCACGTTCTTGTTCTTGAACCATCCAGTCCATTGTTGCACCACCTTCGTGGGTTTCACCAAGCTTATGTGTTTTACCTGTGTAGAATAAAATACGTTCACTTGTTGTTGTTTTACCAGCGTCGATGTGTGCCATGATACCTATATTTCTGGTTAGATTCAAATCAATATCTCTTGGCATAATCTTTCTCCAAATTAAAATCTATAATGAGCGAAAGCCTTATTTGCTTCAGCCATTCTATGAGTATCTTCTTTCTTCTTAACAGCACTACCTGAATTATTGAAAGCGTCAACGAGTTCAGCAGCTAATCTTAGTGCCATTTCTCTTTCGCCTCTCTTTCTAGCAGCAGCAACCAACCATCTGATTGCAAGTGTTTGTCTTCTTTCAGCACGAATTTCGATTGGTACTTGATAGTTAGCACCACCAACTCTCCTTGCTTTTACTTCTACCATAGGCATAATGTTGTTTAATGCTTGGTTGAACATTTCTTTAGCATCTTGGCCAACTTTTTCAGCCGCGATTGTGAATGCTTCATAAACGATGCCTTGTGCTATACCTTTCTTACCATCTTGCATAACTTGGTTTACTAATTTTGTAACAACCTTATCATTATACACTGGATCTGGTAATACGTCTCTTTTTGCAATATTGCCTCTTCTTGGCATAATTAAATCCTCCTTTAAATTTTCTTGCACTCTTTAGTGCGTTTTTAAGGGTAAACCCTTGTTTTAGTACAGCTATCACTTGCCACTTGCGTGGTAGCGAACCTTCTGTCTTTCGACATACTGCCTACCAAATCGGGCTAATTTTCCGAATACCGATTATAAGTAGGTGTCTTTTGTTTTTTGTGTGGTTAATCTAAATTTTGCTAATTTTCTAAAACTTATTTAGGACGTTTAGCGCCGTATTTAGATCTTGATTGACGACGTTTTGCAACACCGGCAGTATCTAATGCACCACGAATAATGTGATATCTTACACCTGGTAAGTCCTTAACTCTTCCGCCACGGATAAGAACAGAGCTGTGTTCTTGTAAGTTGTGACCTTCACCTGGAATGTATACGATACCTTCAGCCTTGTTTGTTAAACGTACACGAGCAATCTTACGAAGCGCTGAGTTAGGCTTCTTTGGAGTTGTTGTTGTTACTGACAAGCAAACACCACGCTTTTGTGGACATTCGTCTAATGCTGGTGACTTTGACTTGTAAGTGATTTTTGCTCTACCTTGTCTAATTAACTGTTGAATTGTTGGCATATCGCACCTCCTTAGTTTATTTCGATATTCAGAAAACGGATTCGGAAATTTCCGTTTATGAAACAAATTTTTTTGATTTTTATTCGGCGGAAATTTAGTCCCGCCGAATTATAATTTTACCATTTTTTGCAGTTTTAGTCAATCAATTATCATTGATTTTTACTGCATTTTTTGTAGAAATATATTTTTAATATATTATTCTACTTCTACGTCGGCTTCTACTTCTTCAACTTGTCTTTGAACGATTGTTTGTGGAGAAACGTTTTTGTAGTTTTTAATACCAGTACCTGCTGGGATTAACTTACCGATAATTACGTTTTCCTTTAAGCCGATAAGTGGGTCCACCTTATTCTTGATAGCAGCTTCAGTTAAAACTCTAGCAGTTTCTTGGAATGATGCAGCTGACAAGAAGCTTTCTTTAGCAAGAGCTGCCTTGGTGATACCAAGAAGAATTCTCTTACCTTGTGGTGGTTCTAAACCGTTTTCTAATGCGTTGATAGTTTCTTCTTCAAATCTATGAACGTCTAGTTTTTCACCTGGAAGAACGTCTGCACCACCTGGGTTTTCAACTTGAACTTTCTTCATCATTTGACGAACGATGATTTCAACGTGTTTATCGTTGATATCAACACCTTGTGAACGGTAAACGCTTTGGATTTCTTTTAAGATATAATCTTGAACACCCTTGATACCCTTTGTCTTTAAGATATCTTGTGGGTAAACCGAACCGTTAGTTAAGATTGTACCTGGTTCAACTCTATCGCCAGTCTTAACGATAACACCTGTTCCGAATGGAATTGTGTAATCTTCACTCTTTGCAGTTAGGTCATCAGGTTTCACGATAACGTGAATAATCTTATCCTTTTCTTCAATTTCTACAGTACCGCTGTGTTCACAAACGATAGCTGCGTGTTTTGGTCTACGAGCTTCGAACAATTCTTCAACTCTTGGAAGACCTTGTGTGATGTCGCCTGTACTTGCAATACCACCAGTGTGGAACGTTCTCATGGTAAGTTGGGTACCTGGTTCACCGATTGATTGAGCAGCGATAATACCAACTGCTTCACCAATTTGAACAGGGTTGTTGTTAGACATGTTCTTACCATAACACTTAGCACAAACGCCAGTCTTTGACTTACAAGTAAAGATACTTCTGATTTCAACAGATTCAATACCTGCTTTAACGATTTCATCAGCCATATCTTCGCTAATCATTTCATTAGCCTTAACCATGATTTCGCCAGTGGTTGGATTTACGATATCATTAACTGTAAATCTACCTGCGATTCTATCACGTAAACCTTCGATTTCTTCGCCCTTGCTACCTTTGATAGCAGAAACAACAACGCCTTTAACAGCATCGCCTGTTGAAGCAAAGCAATCTTCTTCTTTAATAATAACTTCTTGAGAAACGTCAACTAAACGACGGGTTAAGTAACCAGAGTCAGCTGTCTTAAGAGCTGTATCGGCAAGACCTTTACGACCACCGTGAGAAGAAATGAAGTATTCAAGAACTGAAAGACCTTCACGGAAGCATGATTTAACCGGAATTTCGATAGTTTTACCATTAGGGTCGGTCATAAGACCACGCATACCTGCAAGTTGCTTAATTTGGTCTTTAGAACCACGGGCACCAGAGTTAGCCATCATAAGGATTGGGTTAAACTCATCAAGCGTTGCCATAAGCTTATCGGTAATATCGTCTGTTGCTTGTTTCCAAATGCTAACTACCTTTTTGTATCTTTCATCATCAGTGATGAAACCTTTCTTGTAAAGTGTTTCAACCTTTAAAACGTGCTTTTCAGCTTCGCCAAGGATAGCAGCCTTTTCTTTTGGCATGTGCATATCGAATACAGATGTAGTAATAGCACCAACCGTAGAGTACTTAAAGCCAAGTGCTTTAACCTTATCTAGAACGTCAGCAGCACAGCTTGCACCATGACGTTTGAAGCAAGCGCCAACGATTTTTTGAAGGTCTTTCTTGCCGGTTAACTTGTCAATTTCGTACTTTAATAAATCTTGTTTAGTTTTTCTTTCAACAAAACCTAAGTTTTGTGGAATAGCTTCGTTGAATATAATTTTACCAACTGAAGTCTTAACTCTGCCAGTAATGATTTCGCCATCAACTTCCATAGAACGACGAACGATAATTTCGTCTTGAAGTCTAATCTTACCTGTTTGGTAAGCCATGATAGCTTCTTCTGGTGATGCATAAGAAACGGTATATTCAGGAACGCCGTAAACTGTGCCGTTTTCGTCCTTTTTACCCTTTTCGTTATACTTTTCGCCAATCTTCTTCTTTAGGATAGTTAAGTAGTATGCACCCATAACCATGTCTTGAGAAGGAGACATAACTGGTTTACCATCTGAAAGCTTTAAGATGTTGTTTGATGCAAGCATCAAGAATCTTGCTTCAGCTTGAGCTTCAACTGATAGTGGTACGTGTACAGCCATTTGGTCACCGTCGAAGTCGGCGTTGAATGCGCCACAAACTAGTGGGTGAAGTTTAATAGCTCTACCTTCAATTAGAACAGGTTCAAACGCTTGGATTGAAAGTCTGTGAAGTGTAGGAGCACGGTTAAGCATAACTGGGTGATCCTTAATTACTTCTTCAAGCACGTCCCAAACCACAGCCTTGCCGCGTTCTACTGTTCTCTTTGCATTTTTAATGTTGTGGCAAACGTTGCTTTCAACGAGTTTCTTCATAACGAAAGGCTTGAATAATTCGATAGCCATTTCCTTTGGAAGACCACATTGATACAACTTAAGTTCTGGACCTACTACGATAACTGAACGACCTGAGTAGTCAACACGCTTACCAAGTAAGTTTTGACGGAAACGACCTTGCTTACCACGAAGCATGCCAGAAAGTGATTTCAATTCACGGTTACCTGCACCGCTAATTGCCTTACCACGACGGCCGTTGTCGATAAGAGCATCAACTGCTTCTTGAAGCATTCTCTTTTCGTTTCTAATAATAATTTCAGGTGCGCCTAATTCCATTAACTTCTTTAGACGGTTGTTTCTATTGATAACACGTCTATATAAATCGTTAAGGTCACTTGTAGCAAATCTACCGCCGTCAAGTTGAACCATAGGACGAAGTTCTGGTGGGATAACAGGAAGAACGTCTAAAATCATCCATTCAGGGCGATTGCCACTCTTTCTGAATGATTCAATGATTTCAATTCTCTTAACCGCACGAATTCTTCTTTGTCCTGATGAATTTTCAGCGATAATCTTTTTAGTTTCAGCACTTTCTTTTTCAAGGTCGATAGCCATCAACAATTCTTTAATAGCTTCAGCACCCATACCGGTTTTGAAAGAATCATAACCGTATTGGTCTTCCATTTCAAGCTTTTCTCTATCGTTGATAACTTGTTTGTATTGTAATGGTGTTGTACCTGGGTCTAAAACCACGTGGCAAGCAAAATACAATACTTGTTCCAAGGCTTTAGGGCTCATGTCAAGCATGAGACCTATTCTTGATGGAACGCCTTTAAAGTACCAAATATGCGAAACAGGGGCAGCAAGTTCGATATGACCCATTCTGTCACGACGAACTTTAGATTTGGTGATTTCTACGCCACACTTGTCGCAAACAACACCTTTATATCTAATTCTCTTATATTTTCCGCAATGACATTCCCAGTCCTTTGTAGGTCCAAAAATTCTTTCGCAGAAAAGACCACCCATTTCAGGTTTTTGTGTTCTGTAGTTAATAGTTTCTGGCTTTGTTACTTCGCCATAAGACCATTCTCTAATTTTTTCGGGAGATGCAACTCCTATTTGTATAGAATCAAAATTGTTAAGTTCAAACATTATCTTCTATCCCCCTATTATTCTTCATCTTCAACGTCAAATTCGTCTAAATCGTCAAAGTCGTCTTCAAACAAATCGCCGTCTGGAATTGTTGTGTCTATTTCGTCATCGTCATCTTCAAACATTCCCTTTGTGAAGTTGAGTTCGTCGTCAAGATCAACCATTTCAGTATCTTCGAATACTGTTTCTGGAATTTCTTCACTTAAATCATCAATACCAACTTCTTGACGTTCATCTTTTTCACGAACGTATGGAATATCATCGATATCGCTTTCGATAAGGTCTTTAAGAGCAAGCTCTTCTTTGTTTTCTGTAAGAACCTTAACGTCAAGAGCCAAGCTTTGTAATTCCTTAAGAAGTACTTTGAATGCTTCAGGAATACCTGGTTCACTAATGTTAGTACCCTTAACGATAGATTCGTAAGTTTTTACTCTACCAACGATATCGTCTGACTTAACTGTTAAGATTTCTTGTAGGATATGAGCAGCACCATAAGCTTCAAGTGCCCAAATTTCCATTTCACCGAAACGTTGGCCACCGAATTGTGCCTTACCACCTAGAGGTTGTTGTGTTACTAAGCTGTAAGGACCAGTTGAACGTGCGTGGATCTTATCATCTACTAAGTGGATAAGCTTAATCATATACATTTGACCAACAGTAACTCTGTTTTCAAATGGTTCGCCAGTTCTTCCATCGTAAAGTTGAATCTTACCATCAACTTCACCATCTGGGTTAACGATATTGTTTTCTTTTAATAATTGTTTAATGTCGCCTTCAGTTGCACCGTCGAATACTGGGGTAGCAATCTTCCAGCCAAGTTGTTTACATACAAGACCTAAGTGCACTTCTAATACTTGACCGATGTTCATACGAGATGGAACGCCTAGTGGGTTAAGTACGATTTGGAGTGGTGTACCATCAGCCATAAATGGCATATCTGATTCAGGAAGTACTCTTGAAATAACACCCTTATTACCGTGACGACCAGCCATTTTATCGCCGATACCGATCTTTCTCTTTTGAGCAATGTAAACTCTAACGAGTTTATTTACCCCTGGAGGAAGTTCATCTTTGTTTGCACGTGTGAATATCTTAACGTCTACAACAACACCGCCTGCACCGTGTGGTACTTTAAGTGACGTATCTCTAACTTCTCTAGCCTTTTCACCAAAGATAGCGCGTAGTAATCTTTCTTCTGGCGTAAGTTCAGTTTCACCCTTTGGAGTAACCTTACCTACAAGAATATCACCACTGTTAACTTCAGCACCGATTCTAATGATACCATTTTCATCAAGGTCTTTAAGAGCGTCTTCACCAACGTTAGGAATATCTCTTGTAATTTCTTCTTCGCCAAGACGTGTGTCTCTAGCTTCAGTTTCGTGTTCTTCAATATGGATAGTTGTGAATACGTCTTCACGAACTAATTTTTCAGAAAGTAAGATAGCGTCTTCGTAGTTGTAACCTTCCCAGCTCATGAAGCCAACAAGGATATTTCTACCAAGCGCAAGTTCACCATTTTTAGTTGATGGACCATCGGCAATAGTTTGACCTTTTTCAATTCTTTCGCCCTTGTCAACGATAGGTCTTTGGTTTAGACAAGTACCTTGGTTAGAACGTTCGAATTTCTTTAAGGTATAGCTTCTTAAATTGCCGTCATCTTCTTTGATTACGATGCAGTCGCTAGCCACTGTATGAACCACACCGGCTTCCACAGCGTTAACCATAACGCCTGAGTCGTAAGCGATTCTTCTTTCAATACCAGTAGCAACGATTGCGTTTTCTGGGCATAATAGTGGAACAGCTTGACGTTGCATGTTAGAACCCATTAGCGCACGGTTTGTATCGTCGTTTTCTAGGAACGGAATAAGTGCAGCAGCAACAGAGATCAATTGCTTTGGAGAAACGTCCATGTAATCCATCTTTTCTTTAACGTCTTCGGTAATATCTTCTCTATGTCTGCAAGAGATACGTTCATTAACGAAGTATTTGTTATCGATAAGTGGTTCGTTAGCTTGTGCCACAATAAAGTTATCTTCTTCATCAGCTGTTAGGTAGTCAACGTGTTCGGTAACGATAGTTTCCATTTCGCCATTGTCGTTAAGAACGTGTTCAACCTTTCTATAAGGTGATTCGATAAAGCCGAATTCGTTAACTTTAGCAAATGCTGAAAGTGATGTGATAAGACCGATGTTTTGTCCTTCAGGTGTTTCGATAGGACACATTCTACCATAGTGAGAGTGGTGAACGTCACGCACTTCAAAGGTAGCACGGTCACGGTTTAAACCACCAGGGCCTAATGCAGATAACTTTCTCTTGTGTGTTAATTCAGCGATTGGGTTTGTTTGATCCATGAATTGTGATAATTGTGATGAACCAAAGAATTCCTTAATAGCTGAACTTACAGGACGAACGTTAATCAAGCCTTGTGGTGAAACTTCTTTAGGGTCTTGTGTTGCCATTCTTTCTTTGATAACTCTTTCAAGTCTAGCAATACCGATACGGAATTGGTTTTGTAAAAGTTCACCAACAGAACGAACACGACGGTTACCCAAGTGGTCGATATTATCAACTGTATTGATACCAAATGCAAGGTCAAGGTTAACTGAAACTGATGCAACGATATCATCAACAGTAATGTGTTTGTGATTTAATTTTTCAACAAGTGGACGAATAATCTTTCTTGTTTCAGCATCTACTCTTTCTGGTAGGTTGCCTTCAGCGATTACGTCATAGTACTTAACGCAAGCGTTGATAAACTTAACTCTTGTTTCAAGAGCCTTTTCTTCGTTCTTCTTGTCTTCTGGTTTTTCTTCACCAACGATTTGCTTGTCTTCGATGTAGAACATATCGTTGATTTCTTTCTTTAAGATTTCAGCAGCTTTTTCTACGCCGTTTTCTTTAGCAGTTTGGTAAACCACTTTAGAGAATTCAAGTGTTGGGAAGTAAACGTATTTAAGTAAACCGAAAGTATCAGGGTTAATGCCTGTAACTTCCTTATAGTTAACTACGTTGTTAGCGATAATCTTGTGTGTTTGACCATTGATGTCAGCCAAGAATTCGTTAATACCAGCATTTTGGATAGCTTCAGCTTCAGGTTTAGAAAGGCGTTGACCTTTAGTTGCAAGTACTTCACCATCAGCACTGATAACGTCTTCAGCACAAACTAGACCAGCAATTCTTGCAGCAAGTCTTAATCTTCTGTTAAACTTATATCTACCAACTCTTGCTAAATCGTAACGTCTTGCATCAAAGAACAAGTTTTTAAGATGTTGCTTAACAGCTTCTTCTGTTGGAATTTCGCCTGGACGTAAACGACGATATAATTCAACTAAACCATCGCTTTCTGACTTAGAAGTATCCTTTTCAGCAGAGTCCATGATCATCTTGTCGCCTGCGAACAAGGTGTTTAGAGCATCATCGCTACCAAAACCTAAAGCACGTAAAAGTACAGTTGCAGTTAACTTTCTTGTTCTGTCAACGTGCACCCAAAGTACGTTTTGAGCATCTTGTTCAAATTCAAGCCAAGCACCCCTTGAAGGAATAACGGTCGTATCGAAAAGACGTTTACCAGACTTGTCCATTTCAGAGCCGTTATAAACGCCTGGAGAACGAACGAGTTGAGAAACGATAACTCTTTCTGCACCGTTGATAATGAATGAACCGTTATCTGTCATGAGTGGGAAATCGCCCATGAAAACTTCTTGGTCGATAACTTCATCAGTCACCTTGTTAACAAGTCTAACCTTAACGCGAAGTGGTAGAGCGTAAGTAGCATCTCTATCACGACATTCTTTTTCATCATACTTTGGCTTGCCGTCTAGGCTGTAATCCAAGAAGTACAATTCGAAGTGATCAGAATAGTCTGTAATTGGTGAAAAGTCTTCCAAAACTTCCCCTATGCCGTCTTTAATGAAAGCGTCATAAGAGTCTTTTTGAATCTTGACAAGATATGGAAGTTCAATAGCTTCTTTGATCTTACTGAACGTTTTTCTCGTAACCTTGCCACATTCTATTTCGGGTAAAATACGTGTCATTAAAACACACTCCTTAAAAAAATTTACTTTTTTGTGCCGACAAGCATTTACAAACACAAAAAAATGTTGTATAATATCTCTCGTCGGGATCAAATAGGACAAAATATCGGTTTATCAAGTGTTTTTCTATGAAAAAGCATTCTTTTTTTAGCCGTTTTTTCTAAAAAAGGCGAGAAAAATCGATATTAACCTATCATAATGCATTTTATAATAATAAACCTATTTGTCAAGGATGTCAAGTGTTTTGATGGCTATTTAAAATATTTTTTATTTTTGACTTTTTTAGGACAAAATATTCATAATTTAAGGTATAAATTTTTTATGAGAATTGATAAATTTTTAAAGGTTTCAAGGCTACTAAAAAGGCGCACCGTTGCTCAAGAAGCTTGTGATGGTGGCAGAGTTAGCGTTAACGGCAGGGCTGTTAAACCTTCTTGCAAAATTAAGGAAGGCGACGTAGTGGAACTTGCATTTAATAGTGGCACGGTTAAGTTCAAAGTGCTTATGATTAAGGACACTGTTAGAAAAGAACAAGCCGAACAAATGTATGAAATTTTGGTTGACTAACCTTTAATAAAAATAAGGATACAGTATGAAAACAAGTTTAATTTTAGCCTGTGCCGGCAAGGGCGCAAGGGCTGGCTTAAAACAAAATAAATTGCTTTATAGAACGGAAAATCAGTCTATACTAGAAAAAACTTTAAATGCTTTTTTAGAAAGTGGACTTATTGACCAAGTGATAATTACTGCAAGTGAAGAAGATTTTGAAACCATACAAAATTTAGTTAGCGATAAAGCGCAAATTGTTTTGGGTGGAAGCACTAGAACGCAGTCTGTTAAAAATGCACTTGAAGTTGTTGATGGCGACATAGTGCTTATTCACGATGGTGCAAGACCTTTCGTTAGTGCACAGCTTATTAAAGATTGTATTGATACGGCTATTGAATACGGCAGTGCTATACCAGTTATCCCTACCCCAAACACAATCTTAAAAAAGCAAGGCGAGTTCGTTAGTGAGTATTTGGGTAAAGATGAACTTTGTTCAGTTCAAACCCCACAAGGCTTTAAGACAAACCTTATAAAAGACGCGTACGCACGCGCGTGCGAAAAGAGTTTTAACGATGATGGCGAAGTTTACCTAAACTATATTGGAAAACTTGCTACCTTTGATGGCGATGCTAAAAACGTTAAAATAACCTATTCAAAAGACTTTAAGCTTTTAGATGATATGCCTACAACAAGAGTTGGTACAGGTTTTGATTGCCACAAGCTTGTGGAAAATAGAAAACTTATTTTAGGTGGCATCACTATTCCCCACGATAAAGGTCTTTTAGGCCACTCTGATGCAGACGTATTAACACACGCTATTATGGATGCAATTTTATCTGCGCTTTCTTTAAGGGATATTGGCTACCACTTTAGCGATAAAGACCCTAAATATAAAGATGCTGATAGCATGAAATTATTAGAACAAGTTCTTGTAATGGTTAAAGAAAAAGGTTATAAAGTTCAAAGCATATCAGCAACCATTATGGCTGAAAAACCAAAGCTTTTAAGCCATATACCAACCATTACCCAATCTTTAGCAAATGCAATAGGCATTGACACTAATCTTGTGGGCATAGGTGCAACCACTTTAGAAGGTTTAGGTTTCGTAGGCCGTGAAGAAGGTATTTGCACCCACGCCACTGCAGTACTGGTTAGAATTTAATAAAATACTTATTATACAAATTTTATTAAGTACAAACTATTGTTATAACATTTCAAACACAAAACAAACATAAAAAGCCGAGGATATTTCCTTGGCTTTTATCATATAAAACTTTATAGAAAAAACAAGGACTAGCAATAGTCCTTGTTTAATTTTAAGTAAGTTTAAGTTTACACCTATAGCTTTTATAAGTGCATGAAAATCAAATCGGCAGTAATGAAATTAGCCGATTAAATTAGTTTTGTTTTTCTTTTTTAGAAACGTCTACAACTTGTTTACCCTTGTAGTAACCGCATTTTGGGCAAACGATGTGTGATGCCTTTAATTCGTGGCATTGTGGGCATTCTGAAAGGTTTGGTGTTTCTAACTTCCAGTTTGCGAATCTTGTATTTGTTCTTTGTTTAGATGTTTTACTTTTTTGTACTGCCATTTTTCTATACCTACCCTGTTATTTTTTGCATTTACATTCTTGTTTATTAAGATTTGAACCACAGCCTACGCAAATTCCTTTACAATCTTCATCACAAAGAAAGTTCATAGGTGAGTTAATCATTATTAAGTCATCCACCACTTTAGATAAATCAACGGTATCGTTTTTAACTGGATATCCATTAGGGTCTTGTTGATCAAAGTTCTCATCAAAATCTAAAAGCATTGGTTTAACAGTATCTTCAAGACATCTCGTACATTCCCCTTTGATAGAGAAATCTACTTGTCCGTAAGCAACTGCGCTATGTTCACCAGTTAAAGTGACCGTGCCGAAAACTTTTATCGGAAGCACGATATCGGCATTTGGAAGGTCAATCAGTTCCGCTTCAGGTGAATACTCAAAAAAGAATTCGCTTGAATCTTTACCACTTCTTTTAATTTTTTTAAGGTCTATAATCATAATACACCAACTTAATAAGCCATACAAGTATATACTATTTGTGAATAGTTGTCAACTTTTTTTCAACAAAATATTTGACTTTTAATTATAATTAAACTATTTTTTTGCTTTTATGCTTTTGCTGTAAGGTTTTTAGTTTCTCTTGCGATTGAAAGTTCTTCGTTTGTTGGTAGAACGATAATCTTTACAGCAGAATCTTCAGTATTTAAGTATGCAACGCCTGAATCGTAGTCAGCATTCTTCTTTGCATCGAATTTAGCGCCACAGTATTCCATGTTTTCCATAACTAAACCACGGATAAGTGGAGAGTGTTCACCGATACCACCGGTAAATACGATAGCATCAACACCACCTAATACTGCGATATAGCTACCAACGTACTTCTTAACTCTGTATGCCAAGATTTCTAAAGCAAGTCTTGCCTTTTCGTTGCCGTTATCTGCAGCCGCTGTTAGGTCACGAAGGTCGCTTGATAATTCACTAACACCAAGCACACCACACTTCTTGTTTAAGTAGTTAACCACTTCTTCAGAAGTTAAATCTAATTTTGCTCTTAAGTATTCAACAGCAGCTGGATCGATATCACCACTACGTGTGCCCATTACCAAACCTTCAAGTGGTGTAAAGCCCATTGATGTATCTTGGCACTTGCCATCTTTGACTGCAGAGATTGATGAACCGTTACCTAAGTGGCAAACGATAACCTTTGAGTTTTCTTTTTGTAATAATTTTATAGTTTCTTCACTAACGAACTTATGAGAAGTACCGTGGAAACCATATTTTCTGATTTTGTATTGTTCATACACTGGGTATGGAATACCATACATGTATGCTTTTGCAGGCATTGTTGAGTGGAAAGTAGTATCAAAAACTGCTACCATTGGAACACCTGGCATAACTTGGCGACAGCTCTTAATGCAAGCGATATTGCCTGGCATGTGTAGAGGGCCTAATTCTGCGTTCTTTTCGCAGATAGCAATAACTTCATCATCAATAACAACTGATGAATGGAAATCTTCAGCAGAGTGAAGAACTCTGTGTCCTACTGCACTGATTTCATCGATACTAGCAAGAGCGCCGTTTTCTTTATCAAGCATAGCTTGTAAAACTAATTCCATGGCTTCTTTATGTGTTGGCATATCTTTAGCGATAACACATTGTCTGCCATCGAAAGTCTTTTGTGTTAATTGACCGCCTGTGAAAGTAATTCTTTCGCAAACGCCCTTTAAGATAACGCTTTCATCTTGCATATTGATAAGTTGGTATTTTAATGATGAACTACCTGCATTGATAACTAAAATTTTCATATTTATCTTTTCCTTTTTGGTTTATTTACTAAATTTTGGTCTATCCTATGGTCTATTCAGGATATTATTGAGCTTGAAGAGCTGTGATAGCGATAACTGCAACAACGTCTTCTACACTGCAACCACGAGATAGGTCGTTAATAGGTTTTGCAAAGCCTTGGCAAATTGGGCCTAAAGCCATGTAACCACCAAATCTTTGAGCAATTTTGTAACCGATGTTACCTGCATTGATGTTAGGGAATACGAATACGTTAGCATTACCTGCAACTGGAGAAGTAGGCGCTTTTAACTTACCAACTTCTGGAGCAACGGCAGCATCGAATTGGAATTCACCATCAAGCTTAAGGTCAGGTGCAGCAGCCTTTGCGATAGCAGTAGCTTCTTGCATTTTTGGGACTGACTTAAAGAATTTATCATCATTACCAGAGCCCATTGTTGAGAAAGAAAGCATAGCAACTCTTGGTTCGATACCAGCGATGTTTTTAGCAGTTTCAGCAGAAGAAATAGCAATGTCTGCAATTTGTTTTGCGTCTGGTTCAATGTTGATAGCACAGTCAGCGAATACTGCAACGCCGTCAGGGTTGTACTTACTTGGGCCGTTAGGTGCTACCATAACGAAACTGCTTGATACAGTGCTGATGCCAGGAGCAGTTTTTATTACTTGAAGACCTGGGCGAAGTGTGTTAGCAGTTGAGTGGCAAGCGCCTGAAACTAAACCGTCAACGTCGCCAGCCTTAAGCATTAATGCTGCGTACATTGTGTAATCTTTAAGAATAGATGCTTTAGCTGCTTCTACGTCAGCATATTCAGGAAGACCAGTTTTTTTATTGATTTTACCTTCTCTAGCCTTATATAGCATTTCAGCATAAGTATAAGTTTTTTCGTATGTAACAGGGTCTATAACTGTAACGCCAGTTAAATCAACATTAGGATTATTTTTAGCCATTTCTTCAGGGTTGCCAAGAACAACTACTCTTGCAAGACCTTCTTTAACTGCTTCTGCAGCAGCAACGACTACTCTTGAATCTTCACCTTCTGGAAGAATGATGCATTTATTAAGTGATTTTGCTTGATTTTTAATCTTTTCTAAAACGTTGGACATAATAAAAATGCTCCTTTACAATTTTTTCCTTTATTGTTTTGCTTTTTTACACTTTTTAGTGTAGAATATATATGAAATATATAACAGCAATGTTTATTTTACATCATTTTCCAAAAAAAGTAAAACGATATTAGGGGTTTTTAAGTTTTTTATGAAAATTTGTGCAATCATTGCCGAGTACAATCCTTTTCATCTCGGCCACTTAAAACAAATTGAATACGTTAAGAACACATTAGGCGCTCAAAAAATAATTGTTATTATGAGCGGAAACTTTACCCAACGTGGTGAAGTAGCCGTTCTTGATAAGTTCACAAGGGCAAAACACGCTATCATTGCAGGCGCTGACCTTGTTATAGAGTTGCCTACTGTTTTTGCCATTTCCAATGCCGAAGTTTTTGCAAACGGCGCTATCAATGTTATTAATTCTTTAGGAGTTGTTGACAGCCTTTGTTTTGGCGTTGAAAGTGGCACTAGAGAAGAATACATTTACCTTGCAAAAGCTTTAGTTGATGAATCTAAAGAGTTCAAGAAAAACCTAAAAGAAAAACTTGAAACGGGCATTTCTCTTGCAAAGGCAAAATATGAAACGGTTAAAGAATTAAGCGATAAGTTTAACGAGCAACTTCTTTCTTCCCCTAATAATATTTTAGGACTAGAATATACCAAAGCGCTAATCAAATCAAACAGTAATATTCAAATCTTCCCTATGTTAAGAGAAGGTGGTGCAGAGCACAACGACACCAAACTCAAAAAAGGCATCACTAGTGCCACTAGCATAAGGGAAACCATAAAGACAGGAAAGCTTAAGGTTCTTAAGAAAAACATGCCTTCTTTTGTGCATGAAGACCTAGAAAGTTATCCTTTTGACTATGAA
>JAEIGA010006042.1_pt1 | contig 18428 bp, 41 predicted proteins | sample 9270691 | NCBI WGS metagenome assembly JAEIGA01 (sample SAMN17057246, study PRJNA624740) | gut metagenome | biome: biome; isolation source: fecal sample | host: Bos grunniens | place: China: Xizang | collected 2019
ACTTCCCTGATACAGATATTCCGTGTTACAAAGAATTTTTTGATCTTGAAAAAATGGAAAGTGATATATCTGTTAATGCTGGCAATACAGAGCTATTGAAGAATATAACCACATCCGAACAGACTGCTATTGATGGAGCAAATAGAGAAGTCGGAACACCTATTGCATTATCTGCATCATATAGATGGTTTTTCAATGAAATCATTCCGGCTGGTTCCGGTATTATTTCTGTTGACGCATATTTGAAATATGTTGATTCTGGCGCATATTTGGAAGTATGGAAAATTGACGGATCGGATATAAAGAGGGTAAAACAGATTGCGCTTGATCTTTCAGTATATGCAGTCAATACAGTTGCCAATATTCCCGTTAATTTCTACTGTTCCGATGATTCATATGTTGCTATCGCCGGAACAACAACAGATTTTGCATGCAACAGCGAAACGGGAACAGCTCTTCTGATGAATTCAAGCAATACAGCCATAGCAACTGACGAGCTTGCAATTTCATCACTTGGTGATTTTGGAAACTTCTGGCCCCGTGTTACTATCAATTATTTGACCAGACCGAAGGACGAAGAAACACTGATCTATGTCGGCCCCGGCGGTCAGTTTCAGACTATTCAGGGTGCTATTGATTCTATCACGGATGATTCAGCATCAAAGCCATATACCATCATTCTGATGCCGAATGCTACACCATACGGAAGATTTTCCATGATTCGGAAATTATCAGAATCCTATCCGTGGAACAATGTTACACCGAGATATATCAGTTTAATCGGAATAGACAAAACAAGGTGCATTGTCAGAAGTGACACCGGAAATTATCAGACGCCGCCAGCGGAATTGATGAATAATGGAATAATCAAAAATATCACTTTTGTTATGACACATGACGATCAAGATCCGGAAGCAACACAGGGTGGCTACTGTATCCATATTGACTGCCGGACAAAGGATGATGTCGGATATAAAATGATTATCGAGGATTGCGATTTCGAGAACAGCAGCGGGCCCTGTCTGGGAATCGGAATGCATAAGAATTGCGATCTTCAGATTATACGGTGTCGCTTTAATACAACACTTCTTGAATCGTATGCGCCATATCCTGAATACAGAAATCTGTATGATTTCGGATGTATATTTGCACATACAAGCACACAGGCAGATGCTACAAATCAGCATATTACATTCATTGATTGTATAGGTGAATGTAAAGAAGGCCAGAATTCGTTATGGTTGGCAACGGCGGGTAGTTATGATCCGTCCACAGCAGATTTTACTTATACCATCATCCGAAATGTATTCTGGAACAAAAAACAGGCTGCTGCCGGGTATGCTATAGCAAGCGGATTATTTGCTGATCCGAAAAACTTCGGCAACAATAACGCATAACTAACCCCATAAAACCGTTATTTTATGTGGTGTAACAAACACCATCAAATCGTTACATGGAGAAAAACATGAAAGCAGAAGAATTCATGAAAGAGTTTATGGAGGAAATAGACAACGGATTGTTTGACGAAGAGGATCAGCCAGAAGACGCACCTGACATCACTGATGAATTTATCGAAGATCGGATTCATCAATATGATAAGTTGTTGAAGTCCGAAATTATCAAAATCTAAACACCATCAAACTGTTATGTGGTTGCAAGTTAGTTATAAGTTAGTTATAAGATGAACCTGATCTTCGGATCATGTTTATATCCCCGGAAGCATCCTGGCATTTCTTTGGAAATGTCGGGGTGTTTCTTTTTGTGCTGAAAGTTACCGGCAAGTTAAAACGCACGAAAAGGCAACGCGTGCGTTCTGGATCCGGATGAACACACGGAAGCGTGCGTTCCGGATCCGTGGGGCAAATATGGGGCAGAAATCTGTAAAAGTGGCATCCGTGGGGCAATTTTTGACACGGACGGAAACGGACAAAAACAGCCGAAAACCCGCATAAAACGGACAATTTCGGACAATTCGGGTTCATTCTTCACTTCGTTGTTGTGAGTTTGTTGTAATAACAACTTCCCTTTATTTTATGCGTGTTTTGGGACTTTGTGGGGCAAATGTGGGGCAAATTTCAAATTTAGAAAATATTTTTCAAATATCGCTTGACTTCCGTCACATATAAGTATATACTTATATTCAGAAACAGGGAAACAAACCAAAACAAAAAAAACGGAGGGCGACAAAATGAAAAAATTTGAAATCGGAAAAACCTATTCAATGCGGAGCGCATGCGACCACAACTGCACATGGACTTACACAGTTACAAAGCGGACGGCCGCAACCGTAACCATCACAGACGGCAAGGAAACAAAAACCTGCCGGATCAACAAAGGCCTGAGCGAGTACCGCGGAGCAGAATCCTTCTATCCGTTAGGGCAATACAGTATGGCGCCGATATTAAGCGCATAACAAACAAACCGAGCCGGGGGAGAAATCCCCCGACAATAGCAAAAATTAAAAGGAGGGCGAAAAAATGAAAGATACAAAAATATTGAATTACGCATACCACGGGGCGCTGGACGTATGGGCGCATGAGAAGGAAATCCTGGACAGGAATCCGGCGAACGAAATCGCGCAATGCAAAGAGCGGAAAAGATGGGATGATCTGGAAGAGATCAGACGCCTGTATATGGAGGCAGAGGAAAGAGAAAAGAAGATGGCGAAATAAACCAGCAGCGGATCCGGAGCAACATCCCGGATCCATTTTTTATATTTTTTTCAAAAAGTGGTTGACTTCTGCGTCATATAGGTATATACTTATAACAGAAACAAACAAACAAAGAACGGAGGGCGAACAAATGACAAAGGCAGAAAGAAACGCATACAAGGCAAGAGTTAAAGACCTGACAGAGCAGGGAATCGAGAAGACAATCGCCGAGGCAATGGCGCACGCGGAGCTGGTAACCGGAATCATCCGGCCGGTAGTAAATTACAACGAATAGGAAGCAGGCCCCGGGAAACCGGGGCAGCCACAAAAAGAAGGAGGGCGACAAAATGAAGAAATTAACAGCAAAGGAAATCAAAGCAATAAAGAAGGGCCTGGAAATCTGCGAAGAGGAGCCGACGATGGAAAACATCGAGAAGTATCTGGAATCCGGCAACGTAAGATTTGTATATGACAACAAGCGGATTTTTGTAAAATTCGAGCCTGAGCAGGACGAAAACGGGACGATTACCCGCGGATATCGTTTTACATGGATCGACATCAAAACCGGCAAAGAGATGGAATAAAAGGAGGACGCGGCAATGTTTAAGAAATTCATACTGAGGATCATCGAGGCAGAGAACAGAGAGGACGCAATAAAAAATGTATTTTATGGCCCGGACGGAATCGATCAGGCATACCAGCAGGAGAAGATCACCTGGAAGGAGCAGACGATGCTCCTGGCACTAATCAACAAGATGGCATAGGAGGGCGATGCAATGGCAAGCGAAGCGCAAAAGAGAGCAACGGAGAAATACGACAAGATGAACACAAAGCAGATAATGATGAAGCTGAACAAAGGGACGGACGCGGACATATTAGCGAAGCTGGAGAGCGTTTCGAACGTGCAGGGATACATAAAAGAGCTGATCCGGAAAGACATCCGGGGAAGATAGGAAAAAGGCCGGGGAGAAATCCTCGGCCTTCACCATGAACAAAACAATATTATTATATCAGAGGATCCGCACGGCGGCAAGGGCGGCCTCGTCCTTTTCCCGCTGCCGTTCCGTCACGTGATAATATACCGCCTTAGTCGTTCCCGTTCCTTTGTGTCCGATCCGGCGGGCGATGACATCCAGAGAGACACCGGCAGCGGCTAAAATAGCAACGTGGGTGTGACGGAGCAAGTGAGGGTGGGCGCCGTATTTATTTATAACGGCGTCATAATACCGCTCCCGGTATATCGTGCCGGCCCGGCTATAAAACAGAGTGGAGGGCCGGAGGCCGGTGGCCATCATGTCGAGGTTCCGCCATTTGAGAAAATCATCGAGGAGCTCCCGCAATTCCGGCTGTATAAATACGTTCCGGATTGAGCTTTTATTTTTCGGTTTTGTAACGGAGAGCGTCGGAGCGCAAAACGATTTATTGATTGTAATATATTTCTCCCCTATATCGTCCGGCGTGAGGGCGATGGCTTCGCCGATCCGGGCGCCCGTGAGCGCAAGGAATTGCGTTAAATAGTACGCCATACCGTGAAGGTTACCCAGGAGCGCCTGCAGCTGTTCCGGTTCCAGGTAAAGGGACGCCGGATCCACGTCCGGGTCGTCGATCTTTAACGGCCGGACATGTCGCGCCGGATTGTTCTGCATATATTCCATATCGACGCACCAGGAACAAAACGTTTTGAAAGCAGACAAGGCCCGGTTAACGACCTTTTTCGTTTTGTCCGATTTATAGAAGGAACGCCTGATCATCGCCGGCGACAAATCGCCCAGAGTGACGGCGCCGAGAATGTCCTGCGCATTTTTTAGCGAGGACTTCGCCTGCAGGCGGGTGGATTCGCGGCAGTCCTTCAACGCGAGATAATCCTCGACGGCAGCGGAGAGCAGCATCGAGGAGACCGGCGCTTCCTTTTCCGTTATCTTTTTCTGCAGGGCATCCAGGGCCCGGCGTCGTGCCTGCGGCGTGTCTTTTTCGAGAGGCACCGAAACCCGGCGCATTTTGCCGGCGATCTTTACACGGTCGACCATGCGAAGACCACCAGACGGCAGAGATTCAACCCACATAAAAAGCCTCCTTTCGTATTGCACAAAGGGCGGCAAATCTGATATAATGATATCGGGTTCATTTGTCGCCCAAAATATAACACATGCCCCGGATTGAATCGCCCTTCGTTCCGGGGCGCTTTTTTTTTAATCACCGGGCCGCATTTTCTGAAGCTCAAGAAGCTCCGCCGCCCGTTCTTCAAGTTTTTGTAAACCTATCCGGTCAAGCCGTCGAATGTATTCCATTAAATGCGGAGGCATCCAGCGGTCTGCCTGCAGGAAGTCGATCAAGGCGCCGCGAGAAACGCCGAAGTATTCCGCGATCGCGTCCATTTTATCCGAATTAGGAAGACATACTCCACGAAACCAACTATTTACAGTTTGTTTACTTACCCCGATGGCCTCAGCGAATTCGGTCTGAGTGACGCCCTTCAATTCAAGCAGTTTTTTCATATTATTCATGAATGTTTTTTTTGTTTCGTCAGGTTTAAAGCGTTTCCGCTCCGTTTTCTTTTCGTCCATATCATCACCCCTTTTTTGCAGATTATAGCGCAAAGCGAAAGCAAAAACAATGCAAAAGGTAAAAATTTTTTCTATTCACGCTTGACAGTACGAAAAAATAGGACTATTATAGACGGCGTAGGGAAGAAATACACAGAGAGGAGGTTCACGAATGAGCATTACGATGGCAGCGGCGCGAGTTAATGCGAAATTGTCGCAGGAAGCGCTGGCAAAGGAACTCGGGGTTACACCGGTCACCGTCAGAAATTGGGAAAGCGGGCGCGTAAAAATTCCGGCTATATATCTGCGGCGGCTGGCGGAATTATCAGGCGTTTCTGAGTCTGATATTTTTTTACCGGAAAAGTACGAAAAAATCGTACAAACATAGAAGGGAGGTGGCGGCGTTGTTTGTAACGGCGGCAATGTTAGCAGCGGAGATCGGGGTGACACCCCGAACCATATCGGAGCACGTCAGGGCGATGGAGCGCTCCGGGAAGTATCCAGGGATCCGCGCAAAGATTGGACGGCCGCGACAGATTGAGCGGGAAACATTTCTCGCATATTGTTACGGCCCTAAGTGGCGGGAGCAAGTAGAAGGGAGAGCGACAGATGGAAATTTACAAGATTGAGATCACAAGGAACGAACGCCTTTACGTTATCGGGTGCTTTTTGGCGGCAATCCTTCTCCTCGGGACAGCCGGGGCAATGGATACAGACCTGGTTCCGTTCGGGCAGGGCGTCTGGCAAGTGGCCTGGGCGTTAATTTTGGGGCTGTGGTGTTGTAACGGCATCCGCCTCGAGGAAACCAGGGCGGCGCGTTCCGTCCGCAGATATTAAACGGAGGGCGACACATGAGGAACTGGAACAAGAAGAGGGCGAAGGAACCGGAGAACATGGAAACCCTCCGGGAGACATTGCAGGAATACGAAGGGCGGATCGTGAGGATTGGAACGGAGGCATCTGGCTATATGGTCTGCGGAGTATGGGACAACAGCCTCTGGCAGGACATGGAGCGCCTGGAAGAGTACCGGAAAGAGCAGAAGCGGGTGCTGTTGGATAGCATGAAGGAAGAGCTTCCGAGAGTGCGGAAAGCGTTCCCGAAATTGTCAAAGGAAGCAGACAAGACGGCGGAGCTTCTGAAGAGGACGGAAGAAAATCGCGACGCAGTACTCGCCGACATCATCCAGGAGCTGGAAACGTTGGAGCGACGCAGGAACAGGATCCCGACCGCGGACACATATCTGCAGAAAAAGAAGCAGGAGAACGAAAAGCAGCTCGAGAGCATTCAGGGATTCAGAAAAAAAGCAGCGGCCCGGCGTGAATATGACACCTGGCAAAGGCACCGCCTCCGGAAGTATCAGCAGGCCTGCGGGAAATATTTCGCGTATATAGGAAAGCAGGTGCGCGAGCTCAACGATGCATCCGCCGAATTGGAAGCAGAGCTGAAGGAAATCAAAGACAAGGCGACGAAAGCACAAAGGGCATACGGAATCGCGAAGGGAAAGCTCGAAACGTATCCTTCGAAGATCAGGAGCACGGAGAAGTATCTGGCAAATTATACGGCATTCATTGACCGCCCGGTCGTTGATCTGTACGAGAGCGACATCAAGCCGGGGGAGACGAGCATCATCATAAAAGGCGGAGAGGCCGGCTTATTTTGGGACGTTGAGGAATTCGACCGGTGGAGGACAACCGGACGGTTCCCGAACAATAACGATTAGGAGGAAACACAAATGAACGATTTTCAAAAGGATTTCGCGGTCATTGCGCAGAATTGCGACTTCCCCAGCGTAGACGGCGAGATCGTCTGGGACATCCGCAACATTGACAGAATCATGAAGAATCCGGTCGAAATCATGCCTATATCTGTGCGCGGGATGCATACGCTGAAAAGAAACGGCATTTTCACGGTGGCGAATGTTTTCGACAAGCTGGATCAGCTCCGGCAGATCGCAAGAGGAGACGGGAAACCGTCGGCAGCATTCCAGGGATGCGGAAAAGGAACGGCGAAGAATATCTGCTCGGGATTTTTGGCGGCATATTACGCAGAACTGAGCGACAAAGAGCGGAAGGAATTCTGGGCGAACACATACGAAAAGACATACGACCTGATCTTCGAGCGGATGCCGAAGCAGGCGCAGGAGTAACGAGGAGGGCGACGAATGGAAAAAAACTATTTTGAAGAGTTGAACCGGATCAACGTCAACGGCAAGACGGAGAAGAAGAACGGACTGACCTATCTCTCCTGGGCGTGGGCGTGGGGAGAAGTAAAGAAGCTGCACCCGGATGCCGTTTACACCATTTACGAGAACGCGAGCGGGTGGAACTATCACACCGACGGCCGGACATGCTGGGTGAAGACAGGGGTCACCGTGGCAGGCGTTGAGCATATCGAATATTTACCCGTGATGGATTTCCGCAACAATTCGATTCCGGCAGACAAGGTCACCTCGTACGACGTCAACAAGGCGATCCAGCGGAGCCTGACGAAGGCCTGCGCACGACACGGCCTCGGGCTTTACATTTACGCCGGAGAAGATCTGCCGGAGGAGCAGACACAGGAAGCACCGCAGACCGCGCAGGAGCCGCAGAGAGCCACGGAACCGGCGAAGGCGTCCACTTCATCAAAGAAGAAGACAAAGGCCCCGGAAAAGGCGCAGGAGACGCCACAGGAACCGCAGGAGCAGACAGAGGAGAAACCGGCACGGAGACAGGCACGCCCCACGGATCCGATCACCCCGGAGATGGCAAGCGCCCTGGAATACCGGTGCCAGGAAGTCGGGATCGATACGGCGGCATTATGCAAGCTCTACAAAGTAAACAGCATCGGAGAACTTCGGCTTCTCCATCTGAGGAACATCAACGAGAACTGGGAAGAAGTAAAGAAGAGATTAGCAAAGAATGAGGAGGGCAACAAATGAAACTCTGGGAAATCAACATCGAGATCGAGCGGATCCTGAACCGCGTGGAATGGGACATTGAGACCGGGGCCTTCGTGGATCCGGACACGGGCGAAATCATGACGGCGGAGGAATTGGACGCGGAGCTGGCCCGGCTCGACATGAACCGCGACGAAATCCTGCAGTATTTAGCGAAGAAGGTGCTGAACATCCGCGCCGACATTGCCGGAGTAAAGCCGGAGATCAAGCGGCTTCAGGAAATGAAGAAGAAACTGGAAAAGAAAGAGGAGCGGCTCCTGTCAATCATTGACCGGGAATGCAACGGAGAGAACAAAGACCTCGGGGTCGCATCGTTCAAGTATAGGGCTTCGCATCCGTTGGAGTATGAGGAGGAGGCGGTTCCGAGCATTATCGCCTGGCTCGAGGAGAACGGCCACGACGACTGCCTGAAATACGCAGACCCGGAGCTCCGGCTGGATCCGATAAAGAAGCTGATCAAGGCAGGAAACAAGGTGCCGTACTGCAAGATTGCAGACAAGAAGAACGGGTCGCTTTCATGAGCCGGGACGGAATGACGCTGTTATTCTGCGTCACATGCAGCAGGAGCCCGGCAGAATGTGAACACGTAAAGAAACCAGAGCTCGACGAATTCGGGCGTTGTAAATATCACGAATTATTTTTGAATGGAGGACGACAGCATGAACAAATGGGAAGGATACGGGAGACTGACAAAGGATCCCGAAACGAGATACACACAGACAAAGAACGGGGAGCAGATGGCGATCACGCGGGCGAGCATTGCGGTGAATCGTAGGACAAAGAGCCAGGACGGGCCCGACGCGGATTTCTTCGACCTTCAGGCATTCGGGAAGACGGCGGAGGTTCTCGGGAAGTATTTCCACAAGGGGAGCAGAATCGCGGTGGTCGGACGCGTGGAGAACAACAACTGGACGGATCAGCAGGGCGCGAAGCATTACGGGACGATCATCCGGGTGGAGGAGCTCGACTTCGTAGACACCCGCGCAGAAAGCGGAGGACAGGATGCACCGGCAGGCCCGGCACCGGAGAACGCCTGGATGGATGTCCCGGAAGGTCTGGACAATGATCTGCCCTTCAAATAAGAGGAGGACACCGCATGAGAAGAGCAGACAACCGGCTTTATAGAATCTGGAAATGTGCAAAGGAAAGATGCCGAACGCCGAGCTGTTCAAATTATGAGAGATACGGAGGCGCAGGCGTCAAGATGTGCAGCGGATGGAATCGCTTCGAACCGTTCCGGGAATGGGCGGAGGCGGCAGGATATGACGACACGCTGACGCTTGACCGCATCGACCCGCGGGGCAATTATGAACCGGACAACTGCAGATGGGCAACAATGAAGGAACAGGCGAACAACCGGAGGAACAACCGGTTCCTGACGTACGGAGGGAAAACGCAGACAATCGCGCTCTGGTCGGAAGAGACAGGCATCCGACCGGACACCCTCTGGCGCAGGCTGAACAGCGGTTGGAGCGTTGAGAAGGCACTGACAAGAGAGGCGCGAAAGTATGATCGGAAACGTTAAAAGGATAATTGCCTGGCTATTCGATCAGGATCCCGGGAAGATATACGAGGTCAAAGAATACAAACCGAAGCGGAGCCTCAACGCGAACGCATACTTTCATGTTCTGGTCGAGAAGACGGCGGAGATCATCGGCAGGAGCGCAACCTGGACGAAAAACGACTTGCTGGCCGATTACGGATACATTGACCAGGACACCGGCCCGATCATCCTGCGGGACGACATCAACTGGCATGAATTCCGGGAGCTTCATCTGCGGCCGACATCGGCAACGAGGATCCTGGACGACGGGGAGCTTTATCGCGTTTTTTACATCATCCGCGGGACGCATACATACAACAGCAAAGAGATGGCCCGAATCATCGACGGAGCAATCCAGGAGGCGAAGGCGCTCGGCATCGAGACACTTCCGCCGCAGGAGTTGGAGCGAATGCTGAACCGCTGGAAACCTAAAGAAAATATTTAGAAACCTAAAGGAGGGCGGCGAATGACATTAGAAAAATTTCTGAAAAAATTTGTATCAGGAGACACACGGATCGCAATAACGTATGGATACGGTGAAGCACGTCCATTTGAAAAACACGCGCTAACCTTCGATTTTATAGAAAAACGCGGATGGTTTAGCGTGCGCGGCGTGGAACCGAAAACCGACGACGGAAAGCCATATTTACTCATCACAATAGGGGATTAGAAGCCATGAAGAACAGACAAGCGCTTTATATGTGCATCGGGGAGAATTTCAGGGACAACGCGCCGATCGGGGACTGCGGAGACACGAAGACGCTGATGGAGTGGCTGAAGCATCTGAGCCACAAGGACGAAGAGGAGCTGAACCGCTTCTTCGATAAGAGTTACACAAATAAGGACGTCGCCGATTACATTTACCAGAGCTGGGGAAAGAGGCTGACGCCCGTCAAAAAATGACCGCGTACAAGGCGATTTAAGGCGTTTATATACGCGGTGGCACAATTTACCACGAAACAAAATAAAAGCCGGGGATGAGCACCAGGCGAAGCGGTGACGGCATCCCCGCAGGAAGGGCAGACAATGGAAACGAAAAAAGGAAACAGGGCACTCCAGGCGCAGCTCGTGATCGCAATCAAAGAGGTGCAGGGAGCGCAGCGGGAGACCATCGACACGACGATGGCAGACAAGCTGCAGATCATCAAAACGCTGATGGATATCGAGGCACAGCTCCGGGACATCATGGGGAGCATTCCGGAGGACAGACCGGAAAGAAGCTGACCGCGTACAAGGCGATTTAAGGCGTTGAACCGTCCGGTGGCACAATTTACCGCCGGGCGGAATTAAGCACCACGGTGAGGCACAGACGAAGCGAGAGGAGGCGAAAACGTGGAGCACGTCTGGAAGAGAATAAACGGAACCATCAGACACGAGAACGGGAAGCCTGTCTGTGTGGCGTGCGGGTACACATACGACCCGGAGAAGAATCCGCAGGGATGGATGACGGCCTGCAGGCGTTCCGGGGATCCGATAAACACGATCAGGAGGGACAGGGGATGAAATTCACGCTGAAAGTTGACCCGCCGACAGCGACCGCCCAGGAGAAGCAGGTGCGGATCGTGGCAGGGCATCCACAATTTTACGAGAAACCGGCGGCAAAGCAGGCGAAAAGAATCCTTACTGCTGCGTTAATGCAGCACAGACCGCCGGAGCCGTTCGACGGGCCGGTGTTCCTGTCCGTCAAATGGATGTTCCCGAAGAGGAAGAAAGACAGATTCAACGGGGAGATATGGAAGGACACGAAACCGGACACCGACAACCTGCAGAAGGGGCTCAAGGATTGCATGACCCGCTGCGGATATTGGAAGGACGACGCGCAGGTCGTCTGGGAGGAGGCGGTCAAAGTCTGGACATCAGGAGAACCGGGGATCGTTATCTCAATCATGGAAGCAGAGGAGGGTGAAACATGACATTTATACTGGGGGTTGTTGTGGGGGCCATAATTGGATTTTTTGCATTCGCCCTGATGGCCAGCGCATCCAGGAGAGACGAAGAGGATGAGCGACGCAGGGAGAAGGATCAGAGGAAAACGGAGGGCGACACATGGAAGGATCAGGATGGGTGAAGATATACCGGCAGCTGTTGGAGAATCCGGTCGTTAACAAGACAGCGGGGCACATATCGGTCTGGATATTCCTGCTATTGAATGCAGCGCACAGGGAAACGGACGTGATCTTCAACGGAAAGAGGACGACGATCCAGGCTGGGCAGCTTGTCACGACGCGGAGCAAAATCTGCAGAATGTTCCGGGACGAACCGCTGACCGTTCAGAACGTCAGGACGATATTAAACGACTTCGAAAAAGACGGACAGATCAGCCGGACGCAGAGCTCCGGGGGAACACTATTTACTATCACGAACTGGACACTATACCAGGACGGAAAAACGGAGCAGCTAACCGACCATCAACCGACCAAAGAGGTCGGTTGCCAACCAACCAAAAAGGTCGGTTACCAAGTCGGTGAGCAAATGCCAACGAAACCAACAACGGCGCGTAATTCGGACGGTTACGAGGTCGGTTACCAAGAGGGCGAAAATGTCGGTTGCCAACCAACCTCACAACAAGTTATCAACAGCCCAGCTAACCGACCATCAACCGACCATCAACCGACAGAACAAGAAATAAAGAATGTAAGAAACAATAATAATATTATATATAATAATACTCCTACTCCTGCTGACGCGCGCGCGCGCGAAGAACCGCCACCGGCTCCGGAGGGCTTCGAGTACGTCGGGAGACATAAGGACACCGGAGAGCCATCCTTCAGGAAGAAGAACCCGACACCGGAAGACATCGATGCATTTTTCGAGTATTTCAAACAGACTGGGAAGCCGATCCGGCTGACCGCAGAGGAGGATTACATAAAATGACACTTGGCGACATGTTAAGGATCCCAGAGGAGCTCGGGGCAGTTATAGCAGAGTACGAAGAAGAGGCGCAGGGCATCCGGGAGCGTATGCCGTACTATGAGCGGTGGGGTTCCGGGAAGTATTACGGGCTCCGGCTCGGCATGATAGAGGAATTCCTGAGCAAGTTGAAGAGAATCGAGGGCGAATCATGAGAGTTTATATCAGCGGCCCGATCACGGGCAGGGAGCAGGACGCAGCGCTCAGATTTGAGCAGGCAGAGCGGGCGATCCATAAGAAATACAGATGCGAGACTATCAACCCGGAGCGAATCGGACGTTATGCGGCAATGTGCGCGGTGCTGTCCCAGGAGGATTACATGCACCTGGCACTGGCAGAAATGGAGATCTGCGACGCCGTTTACTTCATGGAGGGATGGCAGCGGAGCGCGGGATGCAAAACCGAATACGCTTACGCAATAGCCCGGAACATGCGATTCATTGACCGGGACGACACAAAGGAGGGCGACGAATGACTGAAAGGCAAGTAATTATTACATGGTACACGCCGGAGGAGAAGCTGCCGAAACCGTTCGAGGTTGTGGTGGCGACGATATCAGGAAGAGCAGGCGCGAGCATTTTCGACCATGCGATGTACATGATGGAGTATGCAGAGGACGGATGCGGATGGCTTGCCGCCGACGATGATCTGGACTTCGAGGAATTGACGGTTCACGCATGGGCGGACTTGGAACCGTACGCAGGATGAGAGGAGGGCGACAAATGCCAGACATGAGCAAACCGCACTGGATCAAAGAGGGCACGGACAGAGGGTGCCGGTTCATTTGTTCAGAATGCAGGACACGGGTCTATTATATCGACAGCGTTCCGAGGACGAAACGCGCGACACAATGCCGTTATCGTTTCTGCCCGTGGTGCAAGGCGGAGATTGATCTGTCGTTCGGGACAGTATACACGAGAGAGGAGGAGGTGCAATATGTCAACGTGTAAGAGTTGCGGAGCTCCGATCGTGTGGATCAAGACGAAGGCAGGGAAAACCATCCCCTGCGACGCGGCAAAGCATACGATCCGGATCGGCAGCGGGACAACGGTGCTCGTTGCAGACGACGGGAGCATCATCCGGGGAGAACCGGCGACAATAGAGGACGGAGCAAACGGCTCGGGATATGTTTCGCATTTTGCGACATGCCCGGAGGCCGGGAAATGGAGGAGGCGATGAAATGGAACAACCCGGAGCGAAGGCTCCCGGAATTAGGCGAGGAAGTCCTGATCTTCCAGACATACGCCTCGCCGTACATGACGAAGGGATGGATCAAGCCATATAGGACGAAGGACGGCGGGGAATCATCCGGGCATTATTTCTGGCAATGGATCCACGAAGAAAAAGGAACAGCGCGTTATATATGCCCGGGTTCCGAATACGTAAAGGGATGGATCCCGCTGCCGATATATAAACCGGCGATGGAGCCAGGGGAGAAAATCGGCTGCGAATATTGCCGGATGGAGGCGAACGGGGACTTCGGAAGAGACCTGAAGCCTCTGGCAATGTATGAGGGCGGATGGACAGACAGCAACACAGGGGAGAGCATAACGACGACATGCTTCGAAATAACCGTTATGAGAGACCGGATGAACATCTGCTTCAATGGCGAGTATGAGCTCGAGAAAAAAATAAAATATTGCCCCATGTGCGGGCGAGAATTGGAGGGCGGCGACAATGTGGATTAAAGATCTTCAGACAGGAACGGTCAGGGAGTACGGGAAGAATTGCCACGACTCCCTGCGGATATCAGGAGACGGCCGGACGTTGACATATTACAACTTGCAATGTGGAGACGGCAGCGGATACGGAGACTTCCGCTTTGTTGTGGATCCGGAAGGACACACACCGGACGAAGACGAAACGCTGATCAAATACGGGGCCGACGCATACTTCAACATCGGAGGGTGGAACGTTCCGAAGTGGATACCCGTTACGGAGATGCTTCCGCAGGAGCCGGAGATCGTTCTGGTGACATGCCAGCCGAAGAAGGGAGCGGCGAACGTCAACCGGGCATATTATGACAGGACGACAGGACACTGGCACGGTTCCGGAAGCATGTCGAGCGTGACCGCATGGATGCCTCTGCCGGAGCCGTACAAGACGGAGGAGTACAGATGACAATTTCAAAAGCGATTCAAGAATTAAAAACGGGGACTTGTTACGAATGCGCTTACGGGACATCTGCCGCGTATGAATGCAGCGGGGAAAATCCTACTTGCCCGTTCAAAAAGGCAATACATATAGCGGTGGATTCATTGATAAAAAATCAATGGATCCCGGTGACGGAAAAACTTCCGGAGAAAAGATGCGAGGTGCTTCTGAGTTTCAGAAACGGATGCGTCATTACTGGGTATTTATATTCTGACAATGAATGGCATGATTCCGGATGGGAACACGAGTATAACTTCGAAGAAGTAAATGCTTGGAAAGAGATTCCGGAGCCGTACAGAGAGGCGGAAAAGTAACAAAGGTATATACACACTATACCTTCACAAGACAAATACAAGGGCGAAAGGGGGCTTATATATGGCAAGGGCGACCGTATATAACAACATCACAAGCGCGGAATCCATCGAGCAGATTCTGCCGGAGAACATGGAGTTGATAAAGGATTTTCTGGCATACATGCACTCGTTGGATCGTTCAGACAATACGATTTACCAATATCAAAAGGATCTGGAAATATTTTTTGTATACAACATGCAGCACAACGACAACAAGAGATTTACAGACATCACGAAGCGCGAGCTCGTCCGGTTCCAGAATCACGCGCTGACTGAGTGGAGATGGAGCCCGAAGCGGATCCGTACGGTCAAGTCCGCCATTTCGTCATTGTCGAATTACATCGAGGACATTCTCGATGACGAATACCCAGGGTTCCGGAACATCATCAGCAAGATCGAATCACCGGCAAACGTTCCGGTGTTGGAAAAGTCAGTATTTACAGACACGGAGCTCCAGGGCTTGCTGAATCATCTGACGGCAACGAGGGAATACAGGAAGGCGGCGACATTAGCGCTTGCCATGTATTCAGGGCGCAGGAAGTCGGAGCTCCCGAGATTCAAAACGGAGTATTTCACAGACGATAATATTATTTTTAACACGTTCTGGAAGACACCCGAAAAGGTCAAGACAAAAGGGCGCGGATCCAAAGGGAAACAGATAAACCTTTATGTATTAAAAAGCGGCTTCGAGCCATATCTGAAGCGTTGGATGAATGAGCGCAGACGGAAGGGCATCGAGAGCCCCTGGCTGTTTCCGAACAGTCGAGATCATAGCAAAGCGATGACCATCACGACGCTGGACGATTGGGCGGACGAATTCACGGAGTATTTACACAAAGATTTTTACTGGCACAGTATGAGGCATTATTTTACAACCATGATGGCGCGCGCTGAAGTACCGGACAGCGTGATTCAGGACATTATCAGCTGGGACTCCGCAGACATGGTGCGGCTTTATACGGATATTTCGACAGACGAAAATATCGGCCGTTATTTCGGCGAAGGAAGGCTGAAAAAATCAAAATATGCAGTATAGGAGGGCGAAACATGAACGAATTAAACGGGAACATCCCGCAGCAACCGACGGTTCCGAAAATGCCGGAGACACCGGAAGAAAAGGCCCGGAGATTATGCCGGGAGAATTACGCAGAGCAGATGGAAACACTGGGTTACAATGCGGACGGGGATCCGATCGCGCAGAAAGTGAAGAAGGCGGCAAAATACGCGCCGGAAATGGTAACGGAACCGCCCGCCGGATTTGTCCCGCTGCCGTGGGATGATCCTTTTCGACCGGCAATCACGATAAAGGTCGCAGGAGTTGACGCCATGACGAAAGAGCTCGAGAGAATCCGGAAAGAGCTCCACTCGCTGAACGAAATCATGAAGAGGCGGAAACCATGATCGGACAGATGTCCCTGTTCGACTTCATCCAGGATCCGGAGCAGGAGAAAAAGGACAGGGCGAAAGAATGGAGCGCCGGGCGTAAAATTGCCGAAGGATATCGGGAAGGCATCACAGGAAAGGCGGCAGAAGACGCTCTCGGCGGCATAGAGGCGTTGAAACCAGCACCGCCGGGAATTGTAAGGGAGACCGCTGAAGAACGCAGGAAAAGGGCGCAGGAGAGCCGGACGCTCCCGGAGCGGTCGCCCTGCGGCCGCCGGTGTTCCGTTGAATGCTTCTCGAAGGCGTGCTTCGTCCGGCGCGGATATATCTGGGCACCGGAGCAGGATCCGAGACACAACTGGCTGAGAGACGAAAAAGGTAAAATCATCATCGGCCCGAAGCAATGCGACTGGGAACCGGTAGACAGAATCTGCCGGACATGCGAACATTTTCAAAAATCGGTATGCGGCCCAGGGGACATATATCACGGTGTATCATGTTTCGGCTTCGGCATATCGAGATCACAAGACCCGAATCAGGAGGCCTGCAACGATTGGAAGAAGGCGACCGACGGCGAACCGTGGAGAGCAGACAACAAAGCATTAAACGCCTGGCTGAGATATGAGGAGGATGGCGACGAATGAAAACAAAAACCATTGACGCGGCCGAAAAAATCGGTTACCATAAAGAGAGGCCGAGAGGTCAGCCAGTCGCCTGCGGATGTTGCGGGCATTGGCTATATTTCAAGAAAAATAATAAAATATACATACAATGCAGATCCTGCGGACGTCAGACAATACTGACGATCGTGGACGAATAAGAGAAGAGCCCACCGGCGGTTGTGAGATTTAGGAGTTTACCGCACGGCGGGCCCTTTTTGCGTTTTTGGAGATAAAAATGTCATGGATTGGATAAACACAACGGCGATTATTATCGCGTTTCTGCTTTCGGCGTTCAATTTGTGGGACAGAGTGGACGCAAGGAGGAAAGCGGCGGCAGAACCGACAAAGAAACTGGAAAGCCGGGTGGAAGCATTGGAGAATACCATCAAAAACGAACATGAAGGGCGCTTCAAGTCTGATCTTCGGAGAATCGAGATGCTCGAGGAAGGGAACCGCATCACCCAGAGGGCGCTCCTTGCATTGTTAGGACATGCAAGGGACGGCAACAACACAAAGCAGCTGGAGGACGCGGAGAACGATCTGAAAGAGTATCTGATCAACCGATGAAGGGGGCTGACATCATGCCGCCGAATATGGAGTTTTTAGGGAAGCTCCGGATCACAAGGCTGTATTTATTGCAGTTAATCGACGAAGAGCCGGAACAATTCAACCGCGAATGCTTAGAAGTCGCGCTGAAGGTAATCGACAAGGAAATTGTTATTGCAGAATTCAAAAGATACGAGGAGGGAATAACATCATGATCGATTGGAAAAGAAAACTGACAAGCCGTAAATTTTGGACGTCGGTGGCGTCCTTCGTGAGCATGATGGTCGTATATTTTGGAGCCGCAGAGAGTGAGGGCGCGAAAATCGCCGCGCTGATTATGGCAGGGGCAACCGTGATCGGTTACACCATCGGCGAAGGACTCGCAGACGGAGCAAACAAGCAGGAGGGCGGAGAGGATGGCAAGACTTTATAAGACATACGACGCAGAGCATCCGCCGATTCAATGCTTCATGCCGGATTCCACCTGGTACAAAGGGAGCACGGCGAAATTTACGCCGAAGGGGATCCTGTGGCACGATACCGGAGCAGACAACCCCTGGCTCAAAAGATACGTACAACCGGCAGACAATGACCCGAACAGGGAGGAGCTTCTCCGGCTGATCGGGAAAAACACATACGGGAACGATTGGGAGCACGTGGAGAAGCAGGCCGGGCTGAATTGCTGGATTGGGAAGCTTCAGGACGGCAAGGTGACAACCCTGCAGGCGGGCCCGTGGACGAAGA
>JAEIGA010006043.1_pt1 | contig 18426 bp, 22 predicted proteins | sample 9270691 | NCBI WGS metagenome assembly JAEIGA01 (sample SAMN17057246, study PRJNA624740) | gut metagenome | biome: biome; isolation source: fecal sample | host: Bos grunniens | place: China: Xizang | collected 2019
GATCCCCAGAACCTCACCAAGGAAGAGATCAAGCTTCTCCGGGAGGAGGGCAACCTGAAGCCCATCAAGGTGCAAAAGGGCAGCGAGGAATTAAAGCTGCAGCTGACCCCCAACGGTACTTATCTCATCACAGTAGAATAACAAAAAACCGCCTGTGTTCACCACAGGCGGTTTTTTTATCCAACTGTCAGATTGCCGTCGCCGAAGATGGGAATAGCATCGCCCAAATAGGTGGGCTTGACTTTTAAAATGGCTTTGACTACATCTTTATTTCGGGCCAGGATTTCCCGTACATCCCGGTAAAACTGACCGGTATAGTTGCGGTAGTCGGCATCCACACCGTAGGCCTCGATACCCAGAGCGTTGGCAATGTGCAGCGCCCGGTACAGGTGATATTTCTGGGACACAATAATGATTTTCTTAGCCTGGAAAATATCTCTTGCCCGGTAGATGCTTTCATAGGTGGAAAAACCTGCGTGGTCCATAAAAATATCCTGGGAGGGGATATCCGCATCCAAGGCGTATTGCCGCATAGCTGTGACCTCGTCATAGGTGTAGCGGCCATGGTCGCCGCTCATTAAAAGCTTAGGCGCAGCACCTTTTTTGAATAGATCCACACCCCGTTTCAGCCGGTCGGCAAGCATAGCGCTGGGCTCGCCTTTTTCGTTTACATAACATCCTAAAACTAAAATGCAATCCACATCGGTAAGTGCTTCGGCATCCTCGGGAGAGAGAATTTGTTTCTTGGTGGATTGCACCACATAGGTGTTAATGGCGATCACACACAGGCCACCCACAAGGCACAGGACAAAAAGGGTTTTGAGCCAACGGAATAATCGGCGCCTCAAACATTTGCAGGCCATGTTACTGCTCCTTTTTGGGTCGGTACACCAGCGCGCCGATGACAAAGCAAACCGCGCTGACGGGAATCCAGGTCAGCTGGATGTTGCTCAGGGGCAGGGCGTTGTAGAACTTGGTGAAGCCTTCCCAGGAGATGTTCAGCAGGGACAGGTATGTATTGAAAATGCCGATGCAGCCGGTGATAGCCGCAGCGATCATAGCAAACCGGGTGCCCAGTTGCAGCCGCAGATTCTCCACATTGGGGGCAAGGACATAGAACAGAACGACTACGATGGCGGTGGGGTAGCAGGCGTCCAGCAGGGGGCCGACGAACTTGACAATGTTGGCAAGGCCCAGGCTGGAAACCAGTGCGCTGAGACCCATGGTAATCAGACAAATGACCTTGTAGGAGGTCTTTCCCTTGAGGGATTCGGAGAAAAATTCACCGGCAGAGCCGCCCAGACCCACAGCGGTGGTCAGCGCTGCAAAGATTAGCGCCACATTAAACAGGATTGCACCTACATTACCCCAAAGCTCCAGCACCACCTGGCCGTACAGAGCAGACAGTGTCAGGTCGATGGTGCCGCCGGTGCTGGCGCCGATGACCATGTGGCCCAGATGGGTGATGGCCAGCATACCCATACCCACAAGGCCAACCCGAACCAGGTTTTTGTTGACCCGGTTTTCGGCAATACCGGCTTTGTTGATACCTTGCAGAATCACCAGGCCGAACATCAGGGCTGCCGGCAGATCACCGGTCTGGTAGCCTTGGAGCAGACCGTAGGCCACAGGGGACTCATCATAATTCTTCGGCTGCCATTGGGTGGAAATGGGGGTGATCAGACCCTTTGCAATAACGAAAACCACGATGCCAATAAGAATGGGGAACAAGATGTTGCCGATTTTATCCATGGTATCTGCCCGGCCGGACAGGAACCAGTAGGAAATGGCATAGAACAGAATGTTAAAGGCAATGACAGGGAAAATGCCCACATCGGTCAAGCCCGTCAGCTGGGCAATGGCATCCCATGCCGCCGCGCTCATACGGGGAATGACATACAGCGGACCCATTACCAAAACGGTGATGGTACAGAAAATCGGGCCAAACTTGGGGGAAATGCGTTCTGTAATGCTCAGAAAACTGCCCTTGCCCCGGGCCAGTGCCACATAGGCTAATAGGGGCAGCAGCAGGGCGGTCATTACGATGGCAATATAGGCGATAAACACCGATGTGCCGCTGTCTTTACCCCAGTTGACAGGGTAGAGCATACAGGATGCGCCGAAGTGCATGGAAAATAGAGCGCCGCCCATCACCAGCAATTGCTTGACAGACAGGTCTTTCTTGGTTGCGTTCAAAATATCCACTCCTTTTGTGGTGATTTGACCGTAGTATAGCACAGCTTGTGGGAAAATACAATCTTTTGCGCCTTGACCTATGGAGAAATTTTGCAAATCGTTTCACTATCCGCAAGCGGAGTGGGCATAAATACAAAATTAAATATGAACAAAATATGAACAAAAAAACAGATAAAGTTTAGAATTATACGAAAAACAGAAAAATCGCCGCACTTTTATGCTGTAAAAGTGTGGCGATTTAATTTATCAGCTTGCAGAAAGGTTGGGAAGATTTTTCCCTTTAGCCGTGGTACACTGATAAAGCCAAAAGTAGAAAACCGAAAGCGAAGCGAAGCAAAAGGGGTTCCCGGATGCTTCGCTTGTTTTGTTGGAAGGAGGGGGTTATGACCAAAAGAAAAATATCCCCCGAGCGGGTCTTACAGGAGCTGGCGGCCATCGCCTTTGCCCGGGTGCCGGATTATATGGATGAGGAGGGGAACTTAAGAGCAGAACTGAAACCTTCCCAGCGGGCGGCCATTGCATCTATCGAAAAAAGCAGCACCGGTGTGAAGGTGAAGTTCTACGATAAGATGAAGGCGCTGGAGCTGCTGGGTAAGCATTTCGGCCTGTTCGACGGGAAGGAGTCTCAGGAGGAAACAGAAGACAACAATCTACTGGAGGCAATTTTGCAGGCCACACGGCAGGAGGTGGATACGGATGATGTATCAGAACTTCAGTAAGCGGCAACTGCTGGCGATGACCTGGTGGAACCGCCCGAAGCTGGGGGAACTGGACGGCATCATCTGTGACGGTGCTATTCGTTCCGGCAAGACCATCAGTATGGTCACCGGCTTTTTTCTGTGGAGCATGGCCAATTTCAACGGCTGCACTTTCGGCCTGTGCGGCAGGACCATCGGCGCGCTCCAGCGGAACATTGTGAATAATCTCCCATCGTGGCTGGGAGATGCGGTGGTCATCACGGAAAAGCGCAGCGAAAATAAGCTGGTGGTGCGGCGGGCCGGCAAAAAGAATACCTATTATCTCTTCGGCGGACAGGACGAAAGCGCCTACAAGCTGATTCAGGGTATTACTTTGGCAGGTGTCCTGCTGGATGAGGCAGCGCTGATGCCCCGGTCCTTTGTGGAGCAGGCCTGCGCCCGGTGTTCTGTAGCCGGCTCGAAACTGTGGTTTAACTGCAATCCGGAAGGGCCGGAGCATTGGCTTTACAAGGAGTGGATTCAAAAGGCTAAGGAAAAGCGGTTGCTGCATCTACACTTTACCATGGCGGACAATCCCGGCCTGGACCAGCATATCAAGGAGCGGTACGAGGCGATGTACACCGGCGCCTTCTACCGGCGGTACATCTTGGGACAGTGGTGTATGGCAGAGGGGCTTGTGTATGATTTTCACCCGGACAAGCATATTACCGAAACCCCACCCAAAACCGGCCGGTATTACATCTCCGTGGACTATGGTACGCAGAATCCGTTTTCTGCAGGCCTGTGGCGAGTGGGAGAGGGCAGGGCGGTAAGATTGCGGGAGTTTTACCATAGCGGCAGGGAATCCGGGCGGATGTATACCGACGAGGAGTATCACGCAGAACTGGTAAAGCTGGCCGGGGACTTGCCGGTGGAGCTGGTGGTGGTAGACCCTTCGGCGGCATCCTTGATCGCCACCATTCGCGCCCACGGCATCTTCTCCGTGCGAAAAGCCAAAAATGAGGTGCTGGGTGGCATTAAACAGGTGGCAGAGCTGCTGCGCCGGGGCGTTTTGCAGTTTATGCCGTGCTGCACTGACAGTATCCGGGAGTTTTCTCTCTACCGCTGGGAGGCAGATGGAGAAACTGACCGGGTTTGTAAGGAAAACGACCACGCAATGGACGATATCCGCTATTTTTGCGCCACGGTTTTGCGGAGAAATAAGGAAATTCAATAAAACAGGAGGAAATGCAAATGAAAAAATGGCTGCTGAATCACTTTCTGCCCATGTGGGCGAAAGAAACGGTGCTTTGGGAAAACCGGCAGCTGCGAAAAGAAAACCGGGCCTTGCAGATCAAGGTCGACCAGCTGCAGGCCTATATTGACGGTGTGCAGCTGGGTCTGCGAGCCATCAAACGAGGAGGTCAGCGATGAGTATTTACGATTATGAGCAGGCCTTCGGTCAGTGGGACAATACAAGTCCTGCCATGCGCAAGGCTATCGAACGGTGGTTTGCCATGTACTACGAAGGGGACAAGGGCGAATCCCGTGATTCCTGCCAGCGGATCCCCTATACTATCGTCAACAAGCTGGTCAAGGCGGTATTCGGCGAGTACCGGGCAACGGCAGATACCCCTTTCGGTCAGCAAATTATCAAAGAACTGGACACCAAAAAGCGACTGGCTATGCAGCTGGCGCTGGTGGGTGGCGCTTGCTATCTCAAACCCTGTCCCGTGGGGACGGGGTTTTCCTTTACCCTGGTACCTCGGAATCGGGTGCTGATCTTCAGCAGAGATGCTGCCGGCAGACCCACGGACATCGGCCTGGTGGAAAAAAGTGTGGACAGCGGCAATTACTACACCCTGCTTGAGCGCAGAACGGTGGATACTGACGGCTTTTTGACCATCACCAATCGCCTGTTCCGCAGCCGGGATTCCCGGCAGTTGGGGGCAGAGGTGCCTTTAAAAAATATTCCCATTTATCAAAAACTGCCAGAGCATTACTGCTTCCAAAAGCCTGTTGGCTCTGTGGGTCTTACGGAGATGAAACTGCCTATGCTCAACTGCGTGGACGGCTCTGAGGACGGTGTGGCGGTGTATGCCGCTGCCGAGGGTTTGATTCGCAATATCGATGAGAATGAGGCTCAGATGAACGGAGAATTTGCCCGGGGTGAAAGTCGGATTATCGCATCCCGTGACCTGCTGGACAGGGAACTGGGCTTGCAGGATCACCTCTTTGTGGGCCTGGATGACGACCCGGAACGGGTGGGACTTACCATCTTCTCGCCCAATCTCCGGGAGGAATCCTATCTTGCCCGGAAGCAGGAGTATTTTCGGAATGTGGAGAGCCTGCTGGGTTTGAAGCGAGGTATGTTGTCCGATGCCAACCTGGCAGATCGTACTGCTACGGAGATCGCGGCCAGCGCTATGGAATTTGCCCTGACGGTGTTGGACTTCCAGCTGATGTGGCAGGAGGCGGTGGGCAAGACCCTGGACCTGTGCCGCATTTTGGCAGAGCTGTACGGCTTTGCTCCCAAGACCACCGAGCAGATCCGTTTCGATTGGGGCAACGGCAACCTCTACGACAGGGACAAGACCTGGTCTGACTATATGGATATGGTATCCCGGGGTATCCTCAAACCGGAGGTGGCGCTGGCCTGGCGCTTTGGCTTAGCCGGTGAGGATGAACAAACCATCCGGGAAAAATATATGCCCAATTCGTAAAGAAGGCGACCGTCCGGTCGCTTTTTTATATTAGCCGTGGCAGGCGGAAAAGGCCAAACGTTTTGGAAGCAACCCCGTAAAAAGCATAGACGAAAGGAGAAAAACATGAAACGAGAATTTTTGCAAAGCTTGCAGGTGGGGGACGCCCCCCTGCCCAAAGAGATCATCGATGCCATCATGGCGGAGAACGGCAAGGATATTGAGGCAATTAAGGCCCATTATGCGGACTACGACGGACTGAAGCAGCAGTTTGACCAGCAGGTGGAGACCCACAGACGGGAAATGTCTGACTTGATTTTTAGCCACAATCTGGAAAACGCCATTCACTCTGCCAACGGCCGCAATACCAAGGCCATCACCGCCCTTTTGGACATCGATGCCCTGAAAGCCAGCGAAAATCAGTCCGCTGCCCTGGAAGAAGCGCTGCAGACTCTGAAACAGGAGTGTAGCTACCTTTTCCAGGCCCAGACCCCACCCCCTTACGCAAGGGACACCGGCAAACAAACGCCGGACACACACAAAAGTCCTGCAAATCTTGCAGGCGCACTGTTAGAAAAATTTGAAAGGAAGTAATAAATTATGGCAATTACACTCGCAGAAGCAAAGGTCGGCATGGCCGACAAGGTCGATCAGCAGATCGTAGATATGTTCCGTCGCAGCTCTTTCCTGCTGGACAATATGGTTTTTGACAATGTCATCTCTCCCGGTACCGGCGGCAGCACCCTGACCTACGGTTACATTCAGCTCAAAACACCCTCCACCGCATCCGTGCGTACTGTGGGCGGTGAGTATGTCCCCGGTGAGGCCAAGAAGGAAAAGAAAACCGCCAACGCAATCATTATGGGCGGTGCATTCCAGATGGACCGTGTGATTCAGAACACCGCCGGCGCAGCCAACGAGATGGCTTTCCAGGCTGAGCAGAAGATCAAGGCAACCGCTAACTTCTTCCACAACCTGGTCATCAACGGCTCCGGCGATGCCAATGGCGAAGGCTATGTCACCGGCACTTTTGACGGCCTGAAGAAGCTGCTGGCCGGTACTGCCAATGAAATACTCAGCGGAGTCAGCCTGATGACCAATTTTGACCTGGACGAAAACTACAACGCATTTCTGGACGAAATGGACAGCTTTATCAGCACTCTGGACGGCACTCCCTCCATGCTGCTGATGAACCGCGCAATGCTGGTAAGACTCCGCGCCGTCGCCCGTCGTGCCGGTTATTATGAGCGCTCCGTGGACGACTTCGGCCGTACCGTGGAGACCTACGCCGGTGTGCCTATGGTGGATATGGGTCAGTACTTTGACGGCGAAAATATCACCGATGTGATCCCTACCCAGGATGGCAAGACCTCCATTTACGCAGTTTCCCTGGGTCTGGATGGCTTCCACGGCATTTCTCCCATGGGTGACGGTGTGATCCAGTCCTACCTGCCCGACCTGAACAGCCCCGGCGCCGTAAAGACCGGTGAGGTGGAACTGGTGGCCGGCGTGGTGCTGAAGAACACCCTGAAGGCTGCCGTCCTGAAGGATATCGCCATCGCTGAGCCTTAATCAGGGAGGCACTGCCTATGGTGGATTATGAGTTTTATGTAAACTGCTACCTGGGCAGTGCCATTCCGGAAAAGGCGTTTTCCGGCGTGGCGGCTCAGGCGCAGGCTTACTTAGACAGGCTCGCGGGTTGCTGCCGGGTGGAATCCTCCGGCGTGGAGGCAGAGAATATGGCTCTGTGTGCCATGGCAGAGACCCTGTGGGCAAGACGGGGCAGCGGTCTGGCATCTGCCAGTGTGGGCAGTGTCACGGTGCATTATGCCGACGATCAGCCATCCCTGACCCGGGCGTTGTATGAAAAGGCAGCCATCTACCTGGACATCTACCGGGGGGTGAAGTGATGGATTACTCTATGTGCAGCCAAACCGTGACACGATACCGAAAAAACCAGAACGGCATTACCCGGACAGAGTTGCCAAACTGTTACATCCAGTGGCAGGAGGAAGAAGCCTATGACCGCTTGGGTCGTCAGGTGGAGCGGAAATTTCTGCTGGTCCAGCCAGGAGAGGAACAGCAGGTATTCCCCGGTGATCGGGTGATGGAGGGGATCGGTCCGGAGATCACGGAGGCAGATTGGCCGGCGTTCATTCCCCAACTGGTGGAAAAGCTGGGGGAAGTGGCATACGCAAGGGCCTATACCTGGCAGGGCGTTTTCTGCCACACCGAGGCCGGCAGAAAGTAGGTGCAGTATGACAGACCTTGAAAAAATGCAGCAGTGGCTGGTGTCGTACCCCGGCTGGGCGGAGACTTTGCAAATGGATGCGATTGAATTTGCGCCCGGTAATGCAGGCTTGTTCTGTGATGGCCTGGAGGAACGAAGCCGGCAGACGGATGTTTTGGGCAACCTGCAGATCACCTGTCGGTATCGTTTTACCCTTTATCGCCGTGTCAGCCGGGACGGTGAGCAAGCCGATGCCCTGTGGCTGCTGGAGTTCCAAAATTGGGTGCAGCGGCAAAGTGCGTTGGGTCTTGCGCCCTGTTTTGGCGATGTTCCTCATCAGGAGCGGATGCAGGCCCAAAAGGGCGCCCTCAAGGACCGGGGACAGACCGGGTTATACGCGGTGACCCTGCTGGCGGATTTTACCAGAGTATACGAAAGATAACCGCGGGGGAGGGGCCTGGCCCCTCCCTTATAAGGAGGATAGACTTATGAAAAATGAATCAACAGTAACGGTGGAAGCGGTGAAACAGGCCCTGGCTGAGGTACTGGAGAGCAGGGAAACCGTGGTGCAGGTGAACTTTACCGGGGATCTTGCTCAGTTGGCCCGGATCTTGAAGCCGGAGATCGATGTGGAAACAAGCCGCAGAGGCAGCTCTCTTTCGAAAGGCACGGTGCAGTGATGGAACAGGTTTTTCTCATGGACGGCGTCCCGTACAATGTGCGGGTTTTGTCACTGCAACGGAAATTTGCCGTGGTGGAGACCGGTATTTCCGGTCGCACCCAAAACGGAATGATGTACCGGGATTTGTTCGGCACTTACTATCACTACACGATGACGGTTGCTCCCAAAGGGGATGACAGCAATGCGTTGGATGCTTTTTGGGAAGCTGTATCCAGACCGAGGACCAGCCATGTCTGTGTGTTCCCCTATGGACAGCACTTCCTAACCCAAAGAATGTATGTCACCGCCGGTGAGCAGCCTTTGGAACGGGTGGAAGCAGATAAAAATCACTGGGGGGCGATGGAGATCCGTTTCATCGCTCTGGCACCGGAGGTGATTCCGTGAGCTTGCAGGTGCAATATATAGATGTGCCGGCGGGCGCCCGGGAAGCGGCAAACTTTGCTTCCGATACAGGGCAGGAATTCTCCCAAACCCAGCAGTTGGGTGAGGGGGTTGCAGATATCCCCTGGGTGACGCTGGAGCCGGGCAGCTGGTCGCTGGATGGCACCGGACAACTGCTGCCGGATACCCCCGATCGGATAGGCTGGTGGAGCCGGGAACCATCCAATGCCAACGGTGTGCTTTTGCGTCCGCCGGCCATTACGGTGACCTTTCCTCAACTATATACGGCTGCCGGCCTGACCTTCCGATTTTCTCCGTCGACAAATCAGTGGTGCAGGAAACTGGAGGTGGCATGGTACCGGGGTGACCTGCTGCTGGACCTGGTATCAGCCCGACCCACTGCCGCAGATTGGGCGCTGACCCATGGTGTAGCGGATTTTGACAGGGTGGAGATCCGTTTTGAAGAAACCAATACCCCCTTCCATTTTGTCAAATTGCAGCAGCTGCAGATCGGCCGGGTGATGGTGTTTATGGGAGATGAATTGGTGAAAGTTCGGCTATTGAATGAGGTAGACCCCTCTTTGAGCACACTGCCGGTGGACACGATGACTGTGGAGATCCGGGATAGAAAAGGCCGTGACCTCCAGCCGGAAAAGGGGCAGCTGGTACGCTTGTACCGGGACGGAGTCCAACTGGCCACCCATTATGTTACCGATGCCCAGCGGCAATCCCGGCAGAATTACCGCCTGCATTGCCAGTCGGCCGTTGGCTTATTGGAGGATAGCTTTTTGGGTGGTATCTATGAAGAATACCCCGTGGAACACCTTTTGCAGGCGGTGCTGGACGGATTTCCTTTTTCGTTGGATCCGGCATTTTCCGGTGAGACCGTAACCGGCTATCTGCCTGTTTGTACCCGCCGACAGGCGCTGCAACAGATTGCCTTTGCTTTGGGTGCGGTGGTAACCACCAAAGGCGACGGCAGTATCCGGCTGCAGCTGCCGGAGGAATCGGTGAGCAACTTTTTTGATGCCGACAGGATCTTTTCCGGTGCAAACCTGAAGCGCACCTTTCCTGTGGCGGCGGTGGAGTTGCTAACCCACAGCTATATCCCTGATGGAGAGCGAAAGGCATTGCTGAACGAAACGGCGGTGTTTGGAGAGAACGTGTTATTTGTTTTTTCTGAACCTTATTACGATTATCAGATTGCTGGCGGCAGTTTGGTGGACAGTGGTGCAAACTGGGTCCGGATTACGGCAGATGGGCCGGTGGTCCTGACTGCAAAAAAATACAGTCATATCGTAGAGGCCTACCGAAAGGAAAATTCTTTGCTGGTCGCTATGGAAAGGGGAAATGTGGTCACTGTGGATAAGGCCACCCTGATTCACGCCGGTAATGTGCATAGGGCGCTGCAGCGGCTGTATGACTACTATACCATGGTAGATCTGCTGACCCAGGATGTGGTGGTTACCGGGGAAATTGTCGGTCAACTGGCGGAGAGCATTACGCCCTGGGACACACCGATCGTAGGGTATATCACCGAAATGGAAAGTGAATTTACCGATACCGGTCATAGAGCCAATATTCAGATTCGGGGCAGGGAGGTGCAGGTATGATACAACTAATTACTGACAGAACAAAATCAGATGTTCTTTTGGGAACAAAAAAGGGTCGCTACGGCGCAGAGGACCTGAACAGAGTGGAGCAGGCAGTGGCAGACCTTGCGGGGCTTGCCGGGGAACTGGGCATACCGATTGCAGTACAGACAAAAACAGATTGGGCAACACCGGGCGTTTTTTCTGCCGCCCAGTGGCCTGTCAAAAGTCAGATGGACCGGTATTTAAGCAATGTTCACCGCTTATGCGATGCTTTGGAGGTGGCGGCCGATCTGCCTTTTTCTATGGAGAATTTGAATTGGGAGGGCGCAAACCAAATCGAGCAAGCGCTGCTTCTGGTATACGAAAAAATACAGACCGCTTTGCAGGCGGTTCAGTTTGATGGTGGAATGGGAGGTGTAAATCATGGCAGTTAAAATATATCACAAAGGTGATGCCCAAAAGATCGCCACCAATTTCCGGGCGAGGGAGTTTGATTGCCGGGGGGCAGGCTGCTGTTCTGAAACACCCATTGACGAAAAGCTGGTGCAGTATCTGCAGCAGATCCGTACCCACTTCGGTAAACCGGTATATCTGACCGCTTACCGCTGCAAGACCCACAATGCCCGCACGCCCAATGCCGCCCCCAACAGCCGTCACCTCTACGGACAGGCGGCGGACTTTTATATCGATGGGGTAGCCCCTGCCGAGATCGCCAAGTATGCCGAATCCATCGGCGTGCTGGGCATCGGTTTGTACGATACCTTCGTACATATCGATACCCGGGAAAATAAGTCTTTTTGGTACTCCCACGCCCAGGAATACCGTAAAACCTTTGGCGGCGCACCTGCAGAAGATGTGTACACCCTCAAGCAGTTTATCCGGGATGTGCAGAAAGCCTGCGGCGCAACTGTGGACGGCATTGCCGGTCCGGAAACCCTGTCAAAAACTGTGAGTCTGTCCGCCTATAAAAACCGTACCCACTCGGCAGTAAAACCCGTTCAGAAACGCCTGGCCGCCTTGGGCTATACCCAGGTGGGCGAAGCGGACGGTATCGCCGGTGTGATGTTCTCTGCGGCGGTGCAGGCATTCCAGCGGGATAACAGGTGCTGGGTGGATGGAGAGATCACCGCCGGCAACAAGACCTGGAAGCGGCTCCTGGGTATGCAACAGGAGGCGGGCGTATGAACGATGCCATTGTTGTGGCGCTGATTTCCGGCCTGTTATCTCTGATCGGTGTGGTGATCTCCAATTTTGCCACCGCCCGGAAGACCACTGCCAATATCCAGACCTCCCAGGCGGTGACCGATACCAAGATCGAGGAGCTGACCCGGGAGGTCCGGGAGCATAACGGCTTTGCCAGGCGTATGCCGGTGGTGGAGGAGCAGATCAAGGTCATCAACCACAGGCTCACAGACCTGGAAAAGGGGGTGTGACGGTGATGAAAGAGATCGTGAAGAAACTGGCGGATCTGCTGAAGGTAAAGACCATCGTGACCTTGCTGGTGGTGAGTGTGTTTGTGATTTTGGCCCTGCGGGGGCAGATCCGGACAGACAATGTGATGCTTATTGTGTCTATGGTGGTTTCTTTTTATTTTGGCACCCAGCACGAACGGACCACCCCTGGCCTGTGACCCAATACCCCGACGCAGATTGCGTCGGGGTATTTTTTGTTTGTTGGATATCAAACTGAAAAAATGTAAAAAACAATAAAACTTGACCACCGGCCTTTTCTGTGCTATAATTCCTAAAGATATTTACATTTTTCCCGGCAGGGAGGTGTGTCTGTGCGATTGAACCGTACCACTGCGTTATGCGAGTGGATGAATCAGTTCCTATATTCTCCTATGTATTTGATATATATGGGAATGTTGACATTGTCTTGTAATGTGATGGGATGGGAAGCCTGTGCCTATCCTGTTTTGGTTTTAACAGGCATTTATATTTGCCTGTTTTCCAGAGATTTGCTGCCCATTTTCCCCATCTTTGCCTGCGGCTATATCTCTCCTTCTTTGAACAACAATCCCGGTTTGGAAAATGACTCGATTTTCTCTCCCACCAGTTTCTCCGGAATTCTTTTGTGGAGTCTGCTGGTGTTGCTGGCGGTCAGCCTGGTTTACCGGCTGGTGACGGATCCGGATTTTGGCGGCAAGAAATTCTTAAATAAAAGACGCGCGTTGCTCCCCGGTATGCTGGTGTTGGCGATTACCTATGCCATTTCCGGTGTGACCAGCGGTCAATGGTCGGAGTACGGCCTGCGGAATCTGCTGTTTTCCTTTATTCAGCTGGTGGCCATCGCAGGACTTTACTATCTGCTCAGCGGTGCGGTCAAGTGGGACCAGGCACCCAGGGAGTATTTGGGTTGGACGGCAATCTGCGTGGGCTATGTTTTGGTGGCCGAGATGCTGAACATCTATGCTACCCAGGGTGTGATTATCGAAGGTTCTATTTCCCGGGGGCAGATCATCACCGGCTGGGGGCATTACAATAGTATTGGCGCCTTACTGACAGTGATTATTCCACTAACATTCCTTCTGACCAGAAAACACTATGCTGCATTTGCCTATCTGTCGGCGCTGCTGTTTTATGTGATTCTCATATTTACCTGCTCCAGAGGTTCGATCATCGTTGGTACGGTGGTTTATGTAGCCAGCTATCTTCTCTCTTTTGCGCATTGCCGCCGAACTCACCGGGAGGTATGGGTGCATATCGGTGTATTGGCCCTGCTGATTTTTGGCGTGGTAAAATACTGGGAGCAAATTCAACATATGTTCAGCGTGTTTCAAACGACAGGGCTGGAGTCTCCGGAACGCATAAAAATCTATCAAGAGGGTATTAACCAATTCCTGAAATTTCCTGTGTTTGGCGGATCTTTCTTCCCTGTGGATTACTGGCCCTACGCCTGGGCATCGGCGGATGTATTCTCCACCTTGTTCCCGCCTCGTTGGCACAATACAATCGTGCAGCTTTTGGCAACCGGCGGCATTGTGTGCTTTGCCGCTTATCTGTTCCACAGATTCCAGACCCTGAAGCTGTTTTCAAAGAACTGCACCACAGAAAAACTGATTGCGGGCATGTCTGTTTTGGCATTGCTGATGGTCAGTATGGTGGATTGCCATTTCTTCAATGTTGGCCCTGTGCTGACCTATTCTGCGGTACTTGCCTTTGTGGAATTCCAAATGAATGAACCGAAGAAACTGAAGTAACTTTTTTACCCCGGATACCATTGGTATCCGGGGTTTTTTCTTGCATTGCATCGGAAAATGTGGTAAACTGAAGAAAAACAAAAGGGAGCGATGGAAATGAAAGCAAAAACATCGATCGTGTTTACCGGTGACATCGGTTTCGACCGGCATATGGACAAAAAATGGGAGGACGAGAACCTGTTTTCCGCAGAATTATTGGAATTTTTCCACAGCGCAGACCATGTGTGCTTGAATGTGGAGGGTGCTGTGGTGGATATGCCCAACGACGGTTCTTTGGGCCTGTTTGTCCACAGTATGGATCCTGCGGTGGTTGGCCCCTTCAAAAAGCTGGGTGCTGACCTTTGGAGCATCGGCAATAACCATACCATGGATGCCGGCGCAGAAGGTGTGGCCAGCACCCGGAAAATCGCCAAAGAACAGGGCGCACAAGTCTTTGGCGGCGGTATGAATCTCCAGGAAGCATCTACCCCTGCATATCTGGAGGAAGCCGGTGGTATCGGCCTTTTTGGTGTGTCCTATATGAACGGCTGCAAGGCTGCAACGGACACAGAGCCGGGCATTTTCCGCTGGGACGATTTGGAAACCATCCAAAAGCGAATCGACGAAATCAAATCCAAGTGCCGCTGGTGCGTGATCTGTGTCCACGGCGGCGAGGAATTTGCCGCAATGCCCTTGCCTTATACCCGGGAGCGGTATATGAAATTCTTGGAAATGGGCGCTGATGTTGTGGTAGGTCACCACCCCCATGTGCCGGAAAATTATGAGCTTTTTGACAATGGCAAAATGATCTTCTACTCTCTGGGTAATTTTATTTTCGACACCAACTACCAGCGCGCCCATCTGTATACCGACACCGGCGTGGTGGTGAAGCTGATTTTTACCGAGGAGAAGCTGGATTTCGAAGCCATCGGTACCAAGATCGTCCGCGGACCGGAGCATATCGAGGTCGGTCCGCTACCGGATATTTTCACCAATGTTCCTGCTGAAGAATACGAACTGCTGTCTGCGCTGAATGTAAAGACCTTCTTTGAGGAAGACCTGAAAACTGTGCTGCATCTGCACCCGGAGTATGCAGAGCGTACCGAGGAAAACTGGATCCGCTACCGGAAATCCGAAGAATACTGCCAAGGCGCCCACATGGATTATGATTACCTGCGTCCCATTGCGGAAAAAGCCGAGGACGGCACCTGGCAGCAGAGTAAGCTGGAAAAGGTCAAAGCCTACCTCCTGCGCCTGCTGTAAATAATGAGACCACCCTTGCATCATGCAAGGGTGGTTTTTTACCATTCAATTTTCTGCTTTGCAGGGCGATCCTGCTCTTGGGAGGGTGGGTAGCCGAAATGCCGCACATAGTTGCGGTAGAAGGTGCAGTAGTCCTGAAATCCCCACAGGTTATATACCTTTGCCGGTTTACTGCCTGCCCGGATATCCATGCGCGCCTGTTCCAACCGTTTAGCGGTGATATATCGACCGGGGGAGAGCTGCAAATGCTCCAAAAACAGCCGGTGCAGATAGCTTTTGGTGATGTGCAGGTGGGCGCACAGGGCATCCAGGGAGACGGCGTCCTGCAAATGCTGGCTGATGTAGTCTACTGCCTGGGTGATAATGGGATTGGCTATGTAATTTTCCGGATGCTGATGGGAGATGATCTTGAAGTTTACCAGCGCTTCTTCTGCAAGCCGGGTGAGCATATCCTCCAGCAGCTCCCCGTCCAAATAGGCCGCATAAAAATCCATCTTGTGGAACAGTTCCTGGACGATCTGATTATTGCCCAGATCAATGACCTCCGGCAGTTCCGGCAGGTCTGCAAAGAGGGGACTGGTCAGCAGCATGACATACCGGTCATAAATCGACTTGTCCAAAAAACGGATGTTATGCCGAATACCCGGTGGGGTGAGAATACAGTTGCCGCTTTCAGCGGTGTAATATTTGCCCTCGGACTGGTAGGAAACCCGTCCGTTTTTGATAAAAATCATCTCCCAGGCATCGTGGGTGTGGGGGTTGTAGCCCTCAAAATCGACTTCCTTGTCGCAGTGATGTCCAATCTCAATCTGTTTGCCGGAAACATCAAAATAGCTCTGTTTCTCCATTTCTGCACCTCCGTGACAAGATTTGCTACAATTGTTGATTTATTGCAATATTATCTGCAAAATTTGCAATTTACATTACCATAATGCCAGTATATCATAAATAAAGGAGGTGTCAAGCTATGAAATTATATCAAAATATGACCGTGTCCCTTAGCCTGCCCCAGGAGCCTACCAAGGTGGAGGCCTTTACAGGTGAGGAAGTAAAAAAATATCTGACGAAGATCTTTGGTGCGGTGACCTTTGCCGAGGGCGCCGAACTGCAGTTTATCATCGGCAATCCCGCCCGGAATGAAGCTGCCGCCCAGGTGGTTTCTGCGGAAAAGTTTGCAGAGAAAGTCCCCGGTCCTGAGGGCCTGTTCTACGCCATCAAGGACAATACCGCCATCTTTGCCGGCAGCGACGATAACGGCACTCTGTACGCCGTCTATGAATTCCTGGAAAAGGAAATGGGCTGCTGCTTTGGCGCATTTTCCTTGGAGCAAGTGCCGGCCGGTGAGATCGTACCCACCTGCGCCGAAAAGGAACTGGCCGATACCTGCAATTATCAGGCTGCCGCAGACCTGCCTTACCGTATGGCCGTTGTCCAGTGTGACGGCAGTGGCGGCCGGGCTGACCGGGAGCTGATGATCCCTTACTTTGACTACCTGGCCAAGAACCGCTACAACCGCATCCAGACCTGGGTGGGCGTGTACATTGAAATGAATAAGCTGGGCTATATGGAAGAACTGGCCAAGCGCGGCATCCGCATCACCGTGGGTATGCACGAGGTGCTGAATTTCTTCCTGCCCTTTGAGGGTAACGCCGAATTCCCCACCGCCTACGGCAAGGAGCATCCCGAGTTCTACCGCGTGCTGGTGGATGGCCGCCGGCAGACCGCCGAGGGCAGAAAGCACTGGGGTCAGTGGTACCTGTGCAGCCGCAGCGAGGCCTGTATGGACGAAATGGCCAAGAATATCAATGCCTGGCTGGACCGCAATCCGGTTGTTGATACCATTCACCTGTGTCCCAATGACGGTGTGTCCCGTCAGTGCCAGTGCGGCTATTGCTCCAAGCACACCAAGATGGAAAACTATATGTACTTTGCAGACCAGGTGTCCCTGCGTCTGAAAGAGGCCAACCCCGAGCGCAGCGTCAATATCATCGTGTACCTGGACCTGTGGGATTGCCCCAAGGGTATGCAGCTGGTGGGCGGTGCCGTTCCCCAGATCTCTACCTGGACAAAGCGTGGCCTCCGTGCAGTTGGCAAGCCTGACGGCAGCTGCCTGACCGAGAGCCATATCGCCAAGACTCTCCAGGACTTCCTGACCACCGGCAGCACCGTGCAGCTGTACGAGTACTATATGGGTAACTACGATAACAAGCAGGCTGTCATGCCTGCCGCCGACGAGATGCAGAGCATTGCTAAGTACTATAAGCGTAGCGGCATTGACGGCAGTGGCAGCCAGATGGAGTGCTTCAACCTGTGGAACAATGTGTTCAATTTCTTTACCTTTGCCCGTACCGCCTATAATAACGAAATGACCCTGGAGGACAGCATCGCCAAGATGTGCCGTATGTTTGGCGCAGGTGGTGAATCCGTTGCTGAGATTCTGCGTATTTACGAAAATACTATGGACGGCCAGGTACCCATCAACCAGACCGGTAAGTGGTTTGCCCTGACCGTGGACAAGGATACCATTTTCGACCTGTTTGAAAAGGCTCTTGCCGCAGCAGAGACCCCCTTGTACCGGAATAATGTCCGTATGATGCGTATGGCCTTCCGCTATACCATTCTGCTGCAGACCGACACCGACGAAGCCAAGGAGGAGTTGGGCGTGATGGCCTCTCACTTCGACAGCTATCATGTCTGTGACCCCGGCTTCGGCATCGCCGTTGATGTGGAGTATCGCACCGAGCAGCTCCCCACCGACAAATGGTACCAATTTGAAAAATAAAAGCCTCCCTTGCCTAAAGGGAGGGGGACCGCGTTAGCGGTGGAGGGATATAAAGCGGTCATTGCGAACCAGTCCGCAGACTGGTGTGGCAATCCCCGCCGAATATAGGTCATTGCGAGGGCGCTTGCGCCTGTGGCAATCCCCCATCTTAATAGCGGATTCTTATGTAAGGGGACGGGAACCCGTCCCCTACTTTTTTACGGAGTGATTTTTATGAAATTATATAGCGGTATGACCTTGGCGATCTCCTTGCCCCAGGAACCGACACCTGTTGAATCCTTTTCCGGCGAAGAAATCCGTAAATACCTGACCAAAATCTTCGGACAGGTCACATTTGCCGAAACCGCACCTTTAACTGTCATCATCGGTGACCCCACCCGGAACGAACAGGCAAAGTCTGTCATCACCGAAGAAGAATATGCCGAAAAAGTCCCCGGCACGGAGGGCTTCCTCTATGAGATTAAAGAAAACACCCTCTTGCTTGCCGGCAATACTACCGGCCAGCTGTATGCGGTGTATGAATTTTTAGAGCAGGAATTCGGTTGCTGCTTTGGCACCATCACGATGCCCAATGCCCTCGCCGGAGAACTCGTACCCACCTGCACAGAAAAAGACCTGGCAGACACTGTGCGGTATAAGGCCGATGCAGACCTCCATTACCGTATGGCCAGTGTCCAGTATGGCACTGCCGGCACTCCCGATCGAAAGTTTACCGTTCCGCTGATCGACTACCTGGC